>ENA-UOTX01001419-UOTX01001419.1-compost-metagenome-genome-assembly--contig:-NODE-1419-length-18010-cov-62.907656_pt1 | contig 18010 bp, 13 predicted proteins | sample MGYA00238143_ERZ746982 | MGnify/ENA primary metagenome ERZ746982 (study PRJEB28758, sample SAMN06268862) | compost metagenome | isolation source: single cell | place: USA: California, Emeryville, Joint... | reverse complement strand
TCATGAATGCATCTCATCGTCCAATAGAAAACTGCGATAGATGACTTAAACTCTCATTGATGAATCCTAAATTTCGAGGAAACTTGCTAATTTGATGTTTACAACCTGCAGCAAGACTGGAATATCATGCGTTGTTCATCAATTCATTGAAAACTCAACTAGGAGTCCTCACTTTGGAAAGAATCAATCCTGCATTTACAAATAATCGTTGAAAAAAAAAATATATATGGAATATATGAAAAAGACACAACGGAATGTTATGAAGTATTAAAATCATTTGCCAAAAAATATGTCTCTAATTCCTGAGGGAATTATTTAACGATGGTACTTCACCATCTCAGCTGCAGACTCCTCAAAATTTCCTCAAACGCCATAGCATTTGACCCAATATCAACAGAATTGGATAAATAACGCCTTTTAGAGCTATTCAAGGAATCCAACCTCGCCAGACCTAAACCAGGAGATTATAACACTGTATTGGCTTAATTGCTCTTACTTTGGCTCCGTCAGAAGATATTGCAAGAACATGTTGGCTGCTGCATGTTGTACATTTCGGAATTATATAATTTATAGCTTTCTATAAGGAACACTTCCTCGAGTTTTTCCTTATCTCTCCACTGTACTCGAATCTTTTTCTTTTTTGACGGACTTGTGGCGCTGCTTTCTTGTCCTAATGTCTTGTATTTGCCATTTCTCAGAATAGGCCCCGTTTTTCGATCCGTTACATCCCCACGATCACGCTTCGAGGCTGAACGAATACATTATTCCATGTTTCATGTGATAAGTCTTACTCTTTTCTGCATGAACTTTATTTTTCCTGGGAGATGGAAGCACGGTTCCGCCTAACAGGCAATGTATCAGATAAATATAAATTGTCCCTAGATTCTGTAGATTTACCAGCTGCGCGCTTTACAACGACCCTTTCTGAGTCACTGGTGACGGTTCTGCTCTCATCGGTTATCGTGGCCATATTTAGTGATTTTTATTATTTCCTTTAATTATGAGAAGTAAAATAAAAAAAAATTGTGAGCCAATTTTAAAATTTCTGCAGAGCATTTGCGTTTAATCAGCTTGTCATTTCAGAAGGGATCAAGAGAGAGACATAGCAACGTTATCACGAGTGAAATGACTATGTGTACCATGTATTTGAGACTAATTTACTTGGCATCCAAGCAAAAATTGTTGACTAATTAGACTCGAATTGGCTTATCACAATGAAACAGCCTTCTAAGGGCACTACAGATAACCCAATTGATAGAAATGTGGAATAGCGTGACAGAAGAAAATAAGAGAGCTCTCAGATTGGTCTTCTGCCTTGAAATCATGGAATTAAAGCGACAAAAAACTCTTAATAACAAAATAAATTAATTTATTTGAAAGAATTTTTGTTCTGATCTCTTCGGCAAAAGCCTTACGTAAGAATTACTGAGAAAAAATATATAGTGCTGTAATAACTTTTCCCGCATGAATCTGAGAATAGGATTCGAATTAATAATTTTTAGAACCGAAATCAAAAGTTTCATTCCGAAGTCTTTCAGACAATGCTCATTATACTTGAAATAGAAATTAAGAAAATGATTCGAGCTGAATGAACCTATATATTTACTCTCGTTGAAAGTTTTTCCATTTGAAAAGAGACATCATTCAATGGTTTTACAAGTAGATGCTTCAACTTAAGTGGCAGGTGAATTACTAATATAAAAACCATGAATAGAAATGAATTTTATCGTCATTGCTATGGAAGACCGAGCGCGGTGATGAAAATTCAAGCAAGCAAGCAAATTTATTTGCCTGAAAACGTCTTATTACAACCCTTGAGTCAACCTGATGATAACTGTTAGCGAAGTAATAAAAACGTATAAATATTTAAAAGTTTATTCTATGAGCTCTGAAACCTGCAATCCTCGTGGACCCATCCGTTTCCTCGTCCTCGCACTCGCCTGCATCGCTTTTGTACTCCCCAATATCTTCTATACACCTCTCTAATACCAAATCACCCTATTTCCAGTTTGCAGACTACTACTGCCAAGATATTCCAGGAGTCCTTCGAAATCAATTTTTAGCTCAGCTTGGGAAGAGCAGCTCCCGCAACCCAGAATACCTATTCGACTTATTCTACACAGTCTATGCATTACCCAACGTCATATTACCTTTTTTAGCTGGTATGCTCGTCGATAAATTCGGTAAATTTCACACTTCCTGGTATTTTTCGCGCTGACTGGTTTCATCCAAGGCTATCGCATCATGAATATTGTCTTTTGCGTCCTTGTGATGCTTGGACAAGCGTTTTTGTGTTTGGGAACGGCAGTAAACAGTGCGTCTTGGATGATTTTCGGGAGGTTTGTCTATGGGCTCGGAGGAGAAGCGTTGAGTGTGACTGTCGGAACGCTGCTAGTGGCGTGGTTCAAGGGCAATGAGCTTTCGTTTTCATCGGTAAAATCGCGAAGCAAGCTGCGTTTTGACGTCTTCATAGGGATTCAATCTCAGTTTTGCCAGGGTCGGAAGCGTACTGAATTGTTTAATCAGTCCAAGTTTTGCGAAATCAGTAAAAAAAATTCCAGAGTAATATAACATTATTGACCTATCAAACGTAGAGTCTGGAAGCTCCGATACAGTTTGCAACGGGAGTGGCAGCGATATCCACGCTAGGTGCGATTATCGTGTGCGTTATTGATCGTTGGTATGAGAAGAAGCATCCAGAAATAGACAATAGCATTCCGAAAGAATCAAGTGAGGAAATCTTCGAGGCTTTAGATAGCATTCGAAAATTTGGCAAGTCGTTTTGGATAGTAACTGGGCTCGTGTGTACGTTGTACTTGACAGTGATACCATTCAATATGATTGCCAGTGGCTTCTTTGAGGACTCATGGTGAGCGCATTTCTGCATTAATTGGAGTCTGACTATTGCTCGTATCATATTAGGCTTAAAGGGTCAATAAGCGATGCATCTGAACGCAATAAAAAAGCAGGACAGTTGATGAGCATCATTATGATCGTTTCTTCGGCTTGCTTCCCGGTTGTCGGATTGTATGTGGATAAGCACGGACAGAGGATCCGCCTGCTCATCGCAGCAGCAGCCATGACAATGACTGCTCATTTGCTCTTCTTAAATGTCTATCCAACCTTCCCACTGATCATTCTTGGATTGGGATATGGGATTTTCGGAGGCGTCATTTGGCCAACCGTCGTTTTCCTCGTTCCAAAGGACAGATTGGTATCTCTCTGCTCACTTCAATAGCAGTTTGTAATATCAATATTTAAACAGGGCTCTGCTTACGGACTGATGCAATCCATTCAAAACCTCGCATTAGGGCTCTGTCCTATGATAATTGCACTGCTTAAGGCTGGAACTGAATCCTATACAAATGTAAAATATAGTCTACTCTTACTAATATGAGTTAACCAACACATCTATTAAGGTCATACTGCTCTTTGCAGTCTTTGGTATGGTCTCATTATATCTTTGCTACTTACTCGTCCTCGAAGACCGCAGGCATAAAAGTAAATTTGTGAATTTTATCTTCTCTCTGATGTCCCTATCAACAGCGAGTCTCAACTCAAACGACCAGGTAGCTCTCAACTCATATTCAAGAGGCACCGAAGAATTCTGCTACCGCTCAAGTCATGGCAGATCAAGCATCAAAATGGCTGAATATGGGTCCTATGGTTCCACATCAGACGAAGATCACGAACTCTTCGTTATTTAAACACTGAGCTTAACTCATCTTTCAATTTATTTTTCGTGTTTCAACTGCCAGGTCTAAACAATTCAAAAAAAATTTTTCGCTTGCTTTTGTTTATATCTGTAAATCTCATCACACAACGATGTCATTTTGTTTTTGAGTCCTTTTCAATCAATTGAAGAAGAACAAATAGCTTTCTTATTTCTCAAAATGCAATAGAATTTCAATTGTCAAATGTAAAAAAATATAGGAACTTGGAAGGAAACATCATTTGATGCGACAATAAGATTTATTCTATATTAATTTTCGTTCAATAAAGTTTCCTCAGCTAGCTTATCCATCACAACCTGCAGATGACTGACAATACTCCACAGTTACAATCACCAACTACCGGTGAAAACCTTAGCAAAGAAAGCAAGTTTGTCCAAGCAGATTACATTTTGAACAGGAACTTTTTCAAACTCTTGAATGGAAGCTTAGAAGGCGCGATCGCGGGGCTCATCCTTGCTCCTTTTACGCGAAGAGCCGGCAGAACAATCACACTCACTACTGGAATGGGAATTGGTTACTATTTACGAGAAAGCTACAGCGAGTATCTTATCTTCAACACTCTCAATAATCCCACCCAACGACCATTTTAATCCTGCGCCTAATCAAAGTTAAAATTCTTTGTTCTACTTGCATGTGTTGCTCTTCCACGTGAATTCAGACACAATTGCATAATTTGAACTTGTGCGCTTTTTTATTGTTGGAGACATAGTATTTTGACTATTCGCTGTGATCAGCCATAGCCTCCTATCGTTCTTCAACAGAAACCTGAACTCGACACCATCCAAAAAGAATCAATTTCGATCTATGAGCATAGATCAAATGAAAGGCAGTAGTACATTGTTCACACTCATCATTTTTTCTGAGTTTTGCTCGAGAAACGTCACATTACTCCCTTCAAAGAAATAAAATGCATCATAGTTCAACCTACGGCCGCCCCGCGGCAATTTCCACTCAGCTAGGTTGCCTCATTCAAAGAAACTCAATAAACAATTAGAAATATCTATAAAGAATTAGAGAAAACTCATCTAGTAGATGAATGTGAGAATTAAGTTAAATAGCTTATTGTCCTTCGCAGAATACAAAGTTTTTTGCATCGATATACATTGACTTTCTCAACAATGATCAAAACAATAAATAGGTTAGTTCGAATTAGTACGATAAAACAATACTATTTTTTCCTATTTGAAACGTCGAAATTATCTCCGAGGCGATAATAAGTGAATAAAATTCCGAAACAAACACTGTTCTGAAGAAAACTCTGATCAACTATGGACAAATACAAAATACAGAAAACACTGGGCGATGGCTCGTTCGGTATTGTATACAAGGCTGTAAATACGAAAACAAATGAGATAGTAGCCATCAAAAAGATGAAACGAAAGTTTGAAAGCTGGGATGAGTGCAAGCAGCTCCGTGAGATCAAATCGCTAATGAAATTAAACCACGACAACATCATCAAACTCAAAGAAGTTCTGCGCGTAAACGACGAACTGTATCTAGTCTTTGAGTACCTCGAAGAAAACCTATTCCAATGCTATCAAAAGATGAAAGAGAAGAGAGAAGGGCGTTTTTCTGAAAAACAAATCAAATCAATCATCTATCAAGCAACTGAAGGCTTGGCTTATATGCACAAGCATGGGTTTTTTCATCGGGATATGAAACCAGAAAATATCATGATTCATCGAGAAGCCCTTAAGATTTGTGACTTTGGGCTTGCCAGAGAGGTCCGCTCTCGTCCGCCATACACCGACTATGTCTCCACGAGATGGTATCGAGCCCCCGAAATCCTTCTAAAGGCAACAAATTATAACTCTCCAGTAGATATCTTTGCTTTGGGATGTATCATGGCAGAGCTGTATATGATGTCTCCGCTCTTTGCAGGCAGTTCAGAATTCGATCAAATGTATAAAATCACCTCTGTTCTCGGGACACCCACTCAAGTTTCTTGGCCAGAAGGGTTCAGATTGGCGTCCCAGATCAATTTCACTTTCCCGCAAATGACTGGGATCGGCCTTAGTCAAGTCGTAAAGGAAGCATCTCCTGATGCGATTAATTTAATGACTGAAATGCTAAGGTATGACCCGCAGAAAAGACCAACGGCGCAACAGATCCTTCAACATCCGTACTTTAACGGCTTTACGCCAGGAGACATTCTAATAAACGACGTTGAGCCACTTCCAAAGCCTCTACCGGTGAGTGTACTCGAGGACGACAACAAGGCTATCAGCGGATCTCCGCAGAAAACGAGCAAGTTTGACAAAGAATCGCACTCAGTAGAGCCGGTAGGAAGGACAAAAAACGAGCCTTTTAAACCAATTAGCGTGAATAAAGAGCCAAGCGGTCAAAAGGACTTAAATTTCGATTTGGATAGCTTTTTGAAGGGTGATGGGAAGCAAGGTTTTACCTCTGATTTCAAAGTCAATCAGAATCCGCACAACACCTCGTTGCTGGGAGGAGACCCATATAAATTGGACACGAAAGCTGAGAATAAGATGTACGATTTTCAAGGTGTTACCGGCGGCGTTGGTGGAAACATGCCGAACTTCACTCAGAGGACTAACCGACGCGGGCAGTCAGGAGTCATGGACTATGCAGCTTTAGGCGGCGGAACTGATCCGGTGTACGATTTCAAATTCACATCGAACAACGATGGAGTCATTGGTGGAGGCAATTCAAAGATTAGTGATCTCAAGATCGGCGGAAGCGAGTACAAGCCAATGGCAACGAACCCATCGTCCAACTATCTGGGGAATCAGCGCGGTAATTATAATTTTTCAACAAAAGACGCATATAACGTCCCCAATGATGGCGGATTCAAGAAAACGAACGATATTTACGATTTTACAAACGTGCTTGGGAAAAAAGACAACAGTATTATCGAAGAGAAACCCTACCAGCCGTCTTACTATGGAAATACCAATACAACAACCAACCCGACTGGCGGAGCAGGAGGCGGGGCCTATAAACCGTCGTTTTTATCGGCTTATAAAGACGAAAACTTAAACAAGCCCACTAACAATCCGAACTATCCGAATTATCAGCCATCAGGATACGGAGGCAATGTCTCAATAGGTTTAGAATCAGATAGACTCTACGGAGTCGGCGCTGGAGGGACTTCAGATTTCAACAAACCCTATTTATCTAGCGCAACGAACAGAAGTGCATTAGCAGGAAATAAGTACGGCGCGGGCAGTAATCCCAGCAGCACAACTAACCCGTATGTGCCTAGTTTCCACTCGAAGCCTTATGGAGCATCGGTCCTTCATACAAACGTATCGTCAAGGAACATTACCGGTGCGTCTCCAGTAGGAGGCTTCGATATAGGAACGTATAATACACCGCTAGAGGGAGGAGCATATGGCAGGTACAAGTTTTAAATGTTTACGAGGTTGAAAAAAGTGCTTTTCATTCCGATTTTCCAGCAACCGCGCTGTAAACAAAATTAATCATCATAACTTTTTTTTTTTCGGGTGAGACGCCAAAACTTTCTGTTCGCAACGTTTTTTACAATGAGGACTGTTGTATATTTTCAAATAACAAATTATATCGCCCTACTCTAAACCTACAATGAGACTAGCAATTATTCCCCGATCATGATAAAAAGAGCTAAGGCATAAAATTTAACGCTGTGAGCGATTGGCTCACGAATTTGTTTTATTTAACTTGGAATTAACCTAAATAATCAAAGAATATTATCTCAAGCCGTTAGCTGGAGTTAGTATACAGTAATAATGGTATACAGTAGTTTTTTCTTCGAAACATTCTTTCACTTTGATTCTGATTCAGAACTTGAAAGACAATTCTGATCTCAAATTCAGAATACATTTTTCTAAAATATAGTTGAAATATGGAACCTGATTTTATCGGTAAGTGGAAGAACGAGCTGGGATCTATTCTAGAAATCACGGCATACAAGGAGGGTGTCTTTAAAGGGACTTATTGTACCGCGGCAGGCCAGCCAAAGCCTAGCCAAGAATTTCCAGTGAGTGGTGTGTATCAAAATAATGCCAAAGAATCGAATTCGTGGCTATTGCAATTTACTGTTAATTAATCTGGATATGGGTCTATAACGTCTTGGATCGGCGAGTTATACAAGGGAGATAATGGGGAATGGGTCATTGATACCACTTGGCAGCTCATAAGATCAAAACAAAAAAATGAGAGATGGGAAGGCGTCATCACTAATAAAGATCTCTTCTCAAAACAAAACTGATGACGCTTAACGAAGATAAGCATTTATCATTTGTATAAGATGTCGCCCTTAATAATGGGTTATATATATTGTGCATTCATATATAAATTGGACATTCATATTTGTATATATAAGAATTGATAATCTACTCTTGCCTTAAGCACGGAAAATATGAATCTTAATATTTTCTTACCCAAAGCCCCTATTAGAGGTGATCATCCAATCAGTTCTTGAAAAGTTTTTGAATTGAAATAAGAGTGAAATTTATCACAACTCTATCATAAATTCACAAAAAGCAAAATGTGTAATTTTCCATGGAGGATCTTCTATTTATGACTCAATCACTCTAATAATAAGAACTCGTTTTTGTCCAAATTAAAACTGAATTATGAAAATATCTTCTGCTTAAAAGCTTTATTTCTCTGCGCCATGGTGCTCTTTATCTGCGATTTAAAAACTTTGTACTTCTCAACCCTATAACCAAACGATCATTTATTTCATCAAACAAGAAAAATGCTTACTCTTGCTGTATACTCTCAACCGTGCTTCTCCCTGTAAGGGCGGAGGAATCAAGATCCTTGTCTGCTTTATTTTTGGGAGTACGCCGACGCGTATTAGGCGATCTTGGAATATAATCCTCAGTGTCTAAACATGTAAGCTTTGTCCATATGAAAGAGTCCTTGTTACCAAGAGGAGATCTCCTTCTTTCTCGTGCTGTATAGGCTTCTCTCGGAGTATACGTGTCTTGGCGAGTCGAATACATTTGGTCTGGTGAAGTCGATCTTAGCATCGTTCGTTGACTGCTTGGTGTGGTGTCCATAGAGGCGATCTGGGTCTGAAGTTCCCGGATAGGGAGGTCAAGTATAGCAGCTGACTTTCCTCTTCTATCAAAACCACCGAAAGCAGTTCCACTGTGCTGCTTTTCATGTCTGCTAGGAGCAGGGCTGGTCTCTCGAGAAGTGAAGCGCTCCTCGTCTGGCAACGTCTTCTTAGAATGAGTTCGCCTGTGCTTTGGGTTTCTCAAATTGGCGATAAATTGTTCGGTCTCATCGTGCTGTGTTGCAGTCATCAACTCAACTTCGTACTCGTATTTCCGGAGCAAACTTCGCAGCTCGGTAAGTTCGCCTTGAATCTGCTTGTTTGCGCGCTTGAGTTGCTCGTTCTCACCTTCTAATTGAGTATTCTAACAGATTAAGACGATTAGATGATTTGAAAAATGCAGATTAATTTACTCTCGCATGAAGTTCAGAAAACTTGTTCTCGTATCGAGCTGAAGCTTCAACCATCGAGTCAAGCGAGTTTTTCAGTTGAGCCTTCAATTCTTCATTCTTTTTGATGTATTGATCAAGAGCATAGAGAACCTCTTGCAACTGAGGGTATTCACAAATTGAATGTTTAGTTTGCAATGAGAAAAAGTAAATTACCTCGGTATTTTTCCTGTTTAACTCATGTTGGAGATCAGAATTATCAATTGATTGCTGCGCCAATCTAAGTTCTGTGGATTGAGCGTATTGGTTATAATCTTCATTTTTTCTTCCAAGAGAAGTTTCAAGCTCTAATATCAGTCTATGCTTGCCTTTATAAAGGAAAGTTAATCATTGAGGCGGAGCTAATAACAATTTTTACTATCATTCTCGATTCTCAAGTTTTCAATTTGAGCAAGCAGGTCTTGCCGATTTTCTCTGTGATCATGCATAAGATTCTCAATTTCCTGATCTCTCTCCTGGATTATCTGCTGAGCCTCATCCAAATTCAAGCTGAGCTTCTTTATCATATCATCTTTCATTCTAAGTTCAGATGCAAGGCGATCATTGTCCAGCCTTTTCGCTTCTACTTCGCCACTAAGAGATTTCTTTATTGGAGAATAACAAATAAGAATCTTTGCTGAATAATTGCTTTTACAATTTGCTCGCAATATCGCTCATTCTGCAATCGCAGATTAGTGATTGACTGACTGCAAACCTCCAGTTTTTCCATCAGATCGATGCGATCTCCATCAGCTCTATTTCCGTATTCCAGATTCTCTTGAGCTTTATTCTAGAGAAAATTAAGTGTGAGTCAAGCAATTTCTCTAAAAAAGCTGTTACGATTGCTGAATCCCTTTCATTCATCAGCTGTACGATGTTCCTCCAAAGACGTTGTCTCAGCTCTCCAGAAAGAGCAGTGAAAGCCAGTCGAGTCCTCGAAAGATTCTGACGGTCTGTCAGAGTGCGCTCAATCTGAATGGTCTAGTCACGCAAAGCAGGGTCAAGGAGAATTTACAGAAGCAAGGCGTTTTTCGTAAACAGTTCTTTGTTTCAAAACATTGAAAATATTCCAACGAAGATTTGTGATCGTTTTCTTGTGGAAGCTTATCGCACGGATCATTTTCGCTCTCTTCGCATAGGTTATCTCGTTTCTATCTTTCCAGGCCTGGAATACGTTTCCTAATAACCTCAGTCGAGCGGCTTCACCCTACATGTAATGCATGAGCAAATTACGAAAAAGCTCGGTCTATACTTTGCGATAGTGCTCTCTTCTCTTTGCGAATGCTATCCTCCAAGCTGTGAAAGCTTGTCTCTTCTCGTTTTCCATTCTCTGAGTCTCATAAGAGGTATAGTGCATGCTGATTGTTTCGCGCTTGATTTTGTTCTTTAGCAGACTGTCCATCAATTAGTAAGGCAAAGGTTGGGCTATTTAGTATTACGCTAAGAATATTCTCCTCTTGAGTGCTCTTTGGTAATGAATCACGGCAGTCGAATCGACTTTTCGAAGATATTGGGATGTTTTGAAAGCGTCTCTCCACATTTCCCATCTGCGGCAGAGATTGTATCTGCTTCGCAAGATATTGAGCTTCTTTTTAAACTCCATATGAGCAAGGTAGTCTCCTTTCCAGCTCGAAAAACACTCAGAGGCTAAACCCAATTCGTTTCTCCGAGCCATCAGATCTGCCCTTGCCTCAGCGTTTCTATAAAACTAAAACATATATTAATGAGTCACCTCTCATTGCATAGGTTTTCTTACTTCAACATTCTTTTGGAAGAGTCTTAATCCCATGGCCAAAAGGTTTTTGATATAAAGGCTGGCAGCTTGTTCTTGCTTGAGTCGCTTAGGGACGAGTACATGATAGACTGAATGCCTCCAGACAGCGAAAAAGAATCTTTTGTTGCGAGTTTTGTTATAACTCATAGCAAGTCTCTCCCTCTTTTTAGAGTCGATAGCTGGGTAATTGTACATTCGATGATTCTTTTTAAACGCAATAAATGCTGCTCGCAAGATAAACTCTCTGTGATACTGATCGATCTTCAGCTATATCAGACATTTCAAAAATTAATTTGAGATGAGAGCGAGCGATCAATACATAATTTCGTTTCTTTTCCTCACGAAGACGAGCATGTTTTTTCCATCCCTTGAAAGCATTTGTCATTAGTTTAGCAGCCCTTTCTTCTATCAAATGCCGGTATCCTTTCGATAACCTGGCATTTATCTTCCAAGTGTAGAGCGCATCGATGCGCAGAGTCTTCTTGCGCTCAAGATCTCTGGCCTTCATTATCTTGGTCAAGAGCGTCTGACGTTGAATGTTTCTGAAGCTGAGCTCAATGAGCTTCTTGTTTTTGTTTTTCTCATTTCTAACTCTGAGCGCATTTATCGCCTAATGTAAATTGTTGTTAAGCCGTCAGTCTGAAACAGTAAATATTCTACCTCGGATTTCAGAACAGCCAGACGAAGGAGCTTGAAGATTCTCATCGTTATTTTATCTGCGTAATACCTTTCAGCTATTTCCATTTTGTCGTCAATCGTTTGAAGCATAGCAAGCTCTTTCGCATAGTATTTAGCCTGTTTTCATATGCGATTAAACGTTTACCAAGATAAGAATCTTATACTTTCAATGATTCTTCTTTAAGAGCTTTATTCTCGAGCTCGAGGTAATTGGCTCTGGAAATGAGCTGATTCAATTGATTCTGCAGAGCTGATATTTCGTTTGATAGCGCATTTTTCGCGTTTTCCGTGCGGTTCAACTCCTTCAGTATTGTTTGGTACTCTTCCTTAGCGATCCGAGAGTTCAGATCCGAAGTATCTTCGAGTCTTCGCATTCTTTCAGTCAACTCTCGGTTGAGGCTATCGGCTTTGAGGACTTCTTCTATCTTATGCTGCAACGTACGCGATAGAGCTTCTATTTTCTTATCTTTCTCTGCAGGTAGCTCAAAACGCTTATTGAACGGCATTGGGCGGCTGTTGGGAGAAAATTGCGTGGTGTTGACGGATTCTCTGTCAGGAGACGATTCCGAGATCTAAAATTGATGGAGATATGATTAGATTACTTATTAACTCAAATAGAAAGCTGGATACCTTTTCGTTCAGAGTTGATTTGATAGGAGTGAAGTCTAACTGCTTTTTCGCTCTCTGATAAGCACTTCTGAAGCTCTGTGGGCTTTCCTGCAGATTCAAAGTATTTCGTAACTTATAATGGAACTTGGGGAAATTACTGAAATATTGGAAACAGGCAGCGCATGAACAGGTGACAGTCTGGGGTTTGGCTTATATAAGGAGGTGTCTCTAACTGGTGACACATTCCCGCCGCGAGGGGAGAGACTTCTGTGAGAGGTGATAGTCTGTTTTAGTGGCGAGATCGTTCTCAAACCAGATGAGGCTTTCTTCGGAGAGACTGTCTTTGGAGGGCTAACATTCCTTTTTGGAGAGAGACTCTTTTTGGCCGTGGTGTCAATCTGCTGGGGGATTTCAGATTTATGAATGCGTCTGACTGTCGGTAGTGTTTTCGCAGAGGCAGTCAGAGATGCATTTAAATTATGTCCTTTCTTTTCAGTCTGAAGATGGATCGATTCTCCTACTGATAAGCCTCTTCTAGGGCTGTTTAGGTCAATTTTTGGCGTCGAATACGATCTTGGAGAGGTCTGGATGATGATATCCTATTCAAATATTTTTCAGCGCTTAATTAGAAACAAATAGCTCATACTTTCTCCAGGTCGCTCTTGAGAAATTTAAATGCATTATCATGCTTCAATGTGGTGAGGACCTCAGCCTTTTTCTCGATAGTTTTGAGCATTTCTTGGATTTTGGCTTGTTGGCGCGTAATAAGTTCATTAGCAGCTGCATCAACGTCGTTTCTTTTGTGAAATGATTAATCAGAGCGCGTTTAATGAGAAATTTCGCAAATAATAACATAGAGCAACAATCCATATGTCTCTGCAGTAGAATCGCAGGTTCATGAGGTTTCTCTGCGAAAGTACGCTGCGTAGATTTACTTTCTCATGAGATACAGGAGTAGACTTATCGCAGAAATCTAACTCTGTCAGCTCATGAGGCCCGAAGGCTCATACACAGAAAAATACACCAGAAAAGCGCAAGTAATGTTACCTTTTGAGTAAATTCTCCTCTATAAGTTTGAGATCTCGCAGCAGGTCCATTCGATAATCATTTTTAATTTTTTCATCCAGCTGCTCTATGTATTGAAACATCGATCGGAATTTCTTCACATTGAATGGCGCATGATGTATAAGGAAGCGTTTATCCTTCTGCATCAGCTCTTTATGAACATCAAGGCGCTTGATAACCTGAACGCAGAATCTTAAGTTAATATAACGAAGCAGCGGTGTACTGATTGCAGCTTCATCAATTCGCAATAGTTATTCAATAGCACCTCAAGCACTGAGTATTGCTTTTTCAGGTTCGGATCAATAGCATCATAATCCTGCTTTTTCATCTCCTACAAATAATATAAGTTCAAATGAAAATCCAGGAGATTCGGTATACTCGAGTGTTCAAATATCGCAATGTTGGAATCATATACAGCACGGTCTCTTTGAAATTGGGTTGAACAGTAATGCCGTTATCTGTTAGGTTAAGGTTTTCTAGCTTTGAAAGCGATCTCAAGTAAAAGACGTTATGAATGTCATGGATCTGATGAAGAGCGGTGTGAGTTTTCGAAATCGATACGGCTTTATATACCAGATTATTGCTCAGGTCAAGCTTGCGGAGATTAGGAAACTGCTCGATTCCGCGAAGGTCTTGAATCATGTTCTTGCTGAGGTTTAACTGTTCGACCTCGTGCTCAGGAGCACTAAGCTGACCGATACCAACAATACTCTGATTATTCAGCGCGACGACTTTTGTCTGGAAGAGAGATGGAGTACGATCGGCAAGTTGTTTCAACTATTTGCAAACGAATAGGTTTAGCTCTATTGATGCGCATGAAGGATGTGTTACAGTCAGTTTAGCTGATGGAGAAGTTTCCCTTCTCGAATCTTTGCGAGGAGGCTAAGTTGATGGTATCATGAGGATTGTTTGTTGACGGAGGAAATTTTACGCTGAGATGTGCGTTTGTGCGAATAATGGCTCTCATGGAAGGATGAGTTCTAAAAGAGACTCGTTGGACTCAGTTTTAAACAGAAATAAAATTGCTCTTAATTTTTTATCTTGTAAGATATCGCGAGATCAGTTCTAACTGACATCATCACGTATCTTCTCACTAATTACCCTTACTGATCTGAGTTAAAGTATCACTAAACAATAACTTTTTCATGCCCGAGGATTTAGTTACGAGACAAAGTGTTCATTAGAAAGACCACGCTTAATAACCACAAAAAATTCACATGTAATGATATGTTTTTTCAGTTAAGAGCTCGAAATTCACTATTCAATGAAAAATATCTCATTCACCTCTTTCTTTCATAGACAAGGAGTTGCTAACTCATGTTTATCCATGCATCAAGAAAAATAATATACAGAAACGCGATGTATGCTGCCAAGGGTGCTTATTAGTTAAGAGATTTAATTAATTTTCTCTCGCTCTTAGAGTTATTACCTTTAAATAAACTTCAAATCTTTTTCTTAATACAGAGAAACAAGTTTGGCAACCCATGCTTTCGAAGCTATACAGACAATGCGTTTCTACGGTGAGATCACTGCGAAATTATAAAAAGGATAGTATGATAAATGTGTCTCTTTCTTGCTCTTAACCGCCAAAAACTTCGCTCAGCCTTCCAATCTCCCAAGAAAGGAACCCCGGAATATAGAAAGTTGGCAGAGCAAAAAGTTCTCGAGCAGGGCGCCAAGAGAAGACTCGAAAAGGCCACAAAGGAGCTGAACATCACAGTAAATTTGACCTTACTCAACTTATGACAGACCCCTAAAGTGATCACAATACTACTGATTGGTTCCACCATCCCCCAATTCTACGCATTATACCAGCTCTTCAACAACCCAGAAAATCCTGTTGAAGAGATCAATTGGACCAGACGAGCAAACGATTGGATTAATGTCACGAACACGTTCTTCGTAAGCTATTCCAAAAAAGCATTAGCCTAATAATTTCGTCAGGTGGCCTGCTATTTCGGCCTAGATGCAGTCAGATACTCTGATAGAAAATCCATGGTAAAGCTCCTACATCTTGACAGAAGGTAGCAGTAATTTTGCAAAGATAAGTTTATAACCAATGGATTAGATATGCATTGTTGTTGCTTCCAGTAGCATTGTCACTAGCATCGATGTCGTTCTCACAGGATATTGACAAATGGAGAATTGGGCCTACCGTTGCAGCGTATCAGCTTTAATTGCGTTCATTAATAACGAAATTTTTGAAGTGACTTGTCGATTTTGGCCCTTGAAGGAAAATTCACGGCTGAAGGGTTGATCCCTTACTGGTACTTCCACCTGAGATACAGAATGCACATCTTCTCCATTATTAATTTGGGCATTCTTTACTGGTCTCTCAAGGCTCAGCTCAAAGATATCAATGATAAACCTGAAAAATATACGGCAATTGGACAGGTTCTTACCGCATGAAGGAAGATTTGATGCCGATGCATGATTTCCTGTGATGTTTATAATGTCGCGTTTTATTGTAGTTAGAAATCAAGAACTCATGAGAATAGGAAGAATAAAAAACTATACAATTCACCAAAATGTCTACAAGAGATAGTTATCTGTTTCAGCACAATAATCTGTCCAAATTGTCTGGATTTTTTATTCTAATGCGCGAAGCCTGAAGCTCTAATGAATGAAATAATTATAAAGCCATGGATATTAGTTGTGCAGTTGTTCAAAGAAAAAAACTTCAACATATATAAAAAATATACAGGTATTAGTGTGTATATATATATACCTTTGACTCTTCAGGCGAATTGTGAAATCAAATTCATAGAGTTGGGAGAATAACGAATTAAATTGAAAGCTTATATCTGTTGTGCATTAATGCCTGAGAAATATTATTTATTAATTGTTATTAATTCCTTAAGGACCATTAACAACTTATTGTTAGGTTAGAGTAACTATGTAATCTCCAGTGCTTTTAGCACTTTACATTATTTCGTTGAATTTTGATAGTGCCTTGAAAATGGAAATTCAGCAGGCTCTCTCTTATCGCAACCAAGTCAGCCATCGCGTTCGCGTTCTTCACTGACCATTGGCCGATTTTCTCTATTTCACTTTCAAACGAACTTTCCTTCTGATGAAGGCCGTTTGAATCAATCTCAAATCTTCTCCAAGCCACAGGAGTAAACTCGGGCTGGCTGACTTCAACTGAGAGCTCTTTGTTCTTTATTGCTGGCTTTTCTCCGCTTTTTCTCGGCATCTTCGCAGAAGAAGTATTCTCTTCGACAACGGAGAGTTCTACCTGGACTTTCAGCATGCCAAGATCTAACGACTGCTTAATCTCATCGCTAAAGAAATGAACATGAGGATTTGCTACAATCAGCAACAATACCTTTGGTTCTCGACTTTTTTAACCTCATTCGTCTGGACTTTTGGCTTTTGGGTTGGGAATGGTCGAATCCTCCTGTTGTTGGTGCTTGGAGGTTGTTTTACAACTCCTTCTTATTATTTTATTACGAATAGCCATATTGTTTTAGTTACGATTTATCTCTTTGCTGCCCTCTTTCACTTTGATACGATTCAAATCCTTTTCTAAAGCTGCTCGATTTTTATCCAGATATGCCTCAGACCTTGACAGAATTCTTGCTAACGGCGTCCCGAGGCCGCTACTTGTGTTTTCGCTTGAACCCATCAGCGAATTTTTCTGATTTTGAATTTTTTCTCGAAGAGCATTTCTTTCATACTGTTGTAATAAGCGTCCCGGTTTCTCATCAAATACCGAACTTTTACTGAGGCCCGTTTTATTCGCAGAAAGTGCCTTTGCTATAAGCCCAGAATCCGACGACTGGATTTCATTTAGTGTCGCAGCCGTGGGGGTCTTAAAACCAGCAAAGTATTCTCTCGCTTCCTCTGATAACTGGCTTTCATTGCTTAATATCCCGCTTTCTCGTCTCGAGCTTCGAATGGAATTGCCCTGCTCGCTCTTGGATTGAGGGGCATATTCGTAGTATTCGTTCGATGGGCTTTGGTTCATTTCACGAAGCTGTCGTCGAGCTTCTGCTAATGATGAGAGCATAGGAAGTTTTTCTATCTTGGAGTCAGACTTTTTGTTACTGTGCTGCGTGCTAGAGGACGCATCTGCTCTGCTCGATCGTGCGTTTACTGTTTTCACCTGCGAATTTACTGTTCGATGAGAGAGCTTCCGCTGATTGTTTTGGTTTAATGACCTATCTGAAGACATTGATTTTTCAATGCTATTGCCTCGTTTCTGTTTGCTAAAGTTTTGGTAAAACAACTGTCGAAAGCTGTTTCTGACGGCTGACATGTAACAAGAGCTGGCAGGATATCCTTCGATCGAACCAATAATATCAAAAATTGCAATAAAATAAATTAAAATTTTGTCGCCAAAGTTCTTATCGTATTACTGAATCAGTGAATCAGCAAATTGTTTTCTCAAAGCCAACTGAATAGACCTTTCTTTAGAATGTGAGTATATTCTTTTCATGATATGTGACAATTGTGGTGGCATATTGTATTTGAAATAGCATAGACATTGGTGCAACTGAAGAAAATAGGCTAAATGGACGCTTAGACATACAAATCGCCTTACTATAGTATTATATGTGCGAATATTCTAAAAGAAAAGTACGCTTCATTGTATTAGATGACTCTCTCATCATATCTGCATTTGCAGTGACAAGTAACGACTAAAATGAGACATTAGTATATATTTTCTCACAATATTGAGACGAGATTTCTGCTTTGATGAGGCAAA
>ENA-UOTX01001418-UOTX01001418.1-compost-metagenome-genome-assembly--contig:-NODE-1418-length-18017-cov-10.266555_pt1 | contig 18017 bp, 12 predicted proteins | sample MGYA00238143_ERZ746982 | MGnify/ENA primary metagenome ERZ746982 (study PRJEB28758, sample SAMN06268862) | compost metagenome | isolation source: single cell | place: USA: California, Emeryville, Joint... | reverse complement strand
TTCACCAGCCAGTCGTAATGTGTTGTTAAACAAATTTCTGCAAAAACATAGGAGATGGAGATTCGAAGAGCGTTATACCCTCAGTTAGATGAAGATTAAGTTATATACGGATGATTTAGAATCGTTTAGGGAGCCGCTTCGTTTTCGTATCTTCTTGAAGAAAATCCCAGTTTTAAACATATCCTCATTGAGCCTGATGACTTTTTTCTTGTTCGTGTTATTTTGAGCTGAAAGGTACCCAGGTACCTAAAGATTTAAAAATTAATACCTTTAACAAACAACGTTGGCAATACCCAAGCTGTTTGATTCTTAACGTAATCTTCATCTAACTGAGGGTATAACGCTCTTCGAATCTCTGATCTGCTCAATGTGACAGAATGCTGCTGATTACTCATCGTTGTTTTCACTACTGCTGAAGCATTCAGAGGTATTGTATTTTCACTAGTATCGCCCCCTCTGTGTATCTGAGAGGTGTTCATACTCGAACCTTTTCCCGGTGATTTCGTTTTGAATCTCTCTTCCATCGTTTCAGACCTTTGCAAAAATTGCTCTCGAAATTTTGCTTGTATATTAGCGATCCCGAAGCCAATTGACCCGTCTTTAAGAGGATTTTTCTTCACAAGGATATGCTCATTACAAATATTATTTTTCTCCACTATCAGAGGGCCTTTCTGTGTTGACGCATATCCGCTGTGTTTAAATGGACTGAGGTCAATTGTAGGAGGAACAAACATGCCGTTATTGTTTGTACTTTCAAACAATCCTCCTAGCTTCTTTTTCAGAGGCTCCGTAGGTTGCTTGAGAGATCCAACAATGGGCTCTCCTGATAATCGAAACCCTCTAGTTCGACGCGCCGCAATCCTATCATTCAAATGATCGCTAATTTTATTCTTTGGCTTGAAAACCAATTCTCTGGTGGCAGGATCGCTGAATTGGAGGGATCTATAGTCCAAAATCGAAGTCGCTTGAGCGTCTTCAACCAATCTCCGCAGCTTTGCACTTATAAAATTCTTTAAAATGGCGATCGAGCTGGAATATCGTTTCTTGATATCAAACTGCACGGCTATTATGTTTTGAAACTCTATTATCATTGGACCATCCTTCGATGAAGCCAGCTCTTTAAACACTTTATTCTTATCAATAAACGAAAATGGATGAACTTGCCATTTGGTCTCACAATACACAACGAAATCAGGATCACAGCCTTGGAATAACCAGTGCCCGCTGATATGTTTTTTGAGTCTGCAAACAACCTCATTCATGTCTCGCACAACGATATCCTCGTTGAGTTTCTTGGGTACATACACTGGAGACTTCACTACATATTTCCCGATACTATTAAACTCTAAAGCTGCTCGTTTATAGTGCAATCCAACATTTGTGCATGGAATCCATTCGTCTCTTTCATGGTTCAATGAGTATAGGTCCCCTGTCACGTGATCAAGGAAAAAAATTGATTGGTCACCCGCCAGTTGATCCGCGTTAAATTTTGAGATATCAACAATCTTTCCGCCTCTCTCGTTCCCGTTTATAACCCTTATCGGCTGAGTGATGGGTCAATCAATTGTAAGATGCAGATTATGTATGTACCTTTTCGAGATTTGAGGCTGCGAGGTAGACAAGAGCATGCATTCCGAAGCCAACTGCAAATAGCCATTTCTTCACACGTAAACACATCTTCAGCAAAATTAGAACCTGATGTTGGTATTAAAATAATTGAAGTGCTTAGTAGTGGGTACTGTTTGAGCTGCTTTCATCCAAGGGAGCAGATTAGTATCTCCGACAACGCAGACTAAATCCAAGAGATCGAAATTGGTAGCTGAATCTTTTTTATAGTAGTTTGTGTTATAGTCGAAGAGAAACTCATCGAGTGTGTCTTTATCACGCTCGATTAAGTGGTGGTTCCTTCCTTCAAGATTTTCGTTTTGTTCTGAGATACTCTATTGAAGTGTTAGCATTTCTTGTGCCTCATTTAATGAAAAATACGTTCATGAGAATCTCGAAGAACTCGTGATATTTTCTCTTGCCTTCAGGCGTGTACGAATAGGCATTGACGATAAGAATTCGCATTGGGTCGGGTCAATGTGCCTCTTTAAATTTTATTTGAGTGTTGATATAACCCTTACATTTAATCATAAAGCATCAAGCACAGTTTCAGAATAACCGAGCAAATCGGAATCACTTGGGCCAACATGAACTGCAAGAAACAAAGAAAAGGCAGGATACACTTTTTTTTTCAATTGAATCTTTACTAACAGCTGAAAAGTCCGAGCTGGATATATGCTTACTACTTACTATCTTTGGCAGGCTGTTCCAATCTCCTCATAATACTTCGGTAATAACGAGCACATCAGCTCTCAGATGAAAATGAATAGAATCATTTATGAACTTAAGGCTGGACTTTTGAAGGTTTTTGTTCTCTTTTTTTTTTCCTCTCTCTCTCATCTCCAATTGTCTTTAATCAACCGACTAAATTTTATTTGAGTGTCACTTCAAAAGAAATTTCATAGATACAGTTAGTGCGGAAAATGAGTTTCCCAATGAAAACACATTCTCAAGGTTTTCGTTCTCCACAGAATAAGACAGAAGTGGGAACAGTCTCCTCTCAGTACGATATTAAACTTCTTATTCGATTGTAATTGTTTCCAAATACAGAGCGAAATACAATATTCGACAGCCAGTTTTGTCTCCCTCTAAATCCAGAAGCGATCAACTGATACTTACTTATGACAACGAGGGGCTCGAATTGAATGACGAGAACTTTCCCTTCGAAAGAGCTGTGTCTAATGATCTTAACGCGGATACCTCCCAGTCTCTGAAGAATTCAGGTGCATCTCGGAGAGCTAATCAAGATGATTTCCAAATGAAATTCGTTTTGTTGGCAGTAGAAACCGACCGTTTGATTATCTCCAACACCAACTGGATGCGTGAAGTAGAATCATGGAAGGAGAAATATCGGCAACTAGAGAGCGCAAAGGATTTGGAAATTGAACGACTTAAGCACGAGATAGCAAGTCGACCTCTCTCTGGAACTCTGAATGAAAGCGTATTTCACAAAATTTGAATTCTTTATGTTGATATATTCTGTCTCTCAACTAAGGAGTTAATATTTCTGCGAAAAAAGAAATCTGAGCTTGAGGATCAAACGAAGCTATTAGCTAACGAGCTTGAGAGATTAACTATTAAAAACGGAGGATTAGAGCAAGAAATTTATCAACTAAAGAACGAGGCTTCACCAAAATTGAATGCATCACAAGGACTTGAAGATTTCAACTTGTTGCAGAAGAAATTTGAGCAGATGGAGAGCTTTTATAAAAAAGAGCTTGAAAAGCAAAAAGCTCAAATAAATGAGCTCCTTCAATATAAATTTGTAAGATAAGCATTGAAGGGACGATCATTTAAAGCAATAATTGAATCTTTGTTGATTTTAGGAGAATGATAGAGATTTCGTTATCTCAAAGCTCGAAAAAGAAAAAATTGACCTTGAGGATGAGAATAAATTAATTCGAAAGTCGCTGAAGGCTGTGGAAGATAGCAACCGATTACTCAGAGAGCAATTGGACAGAGTAACAAATACAAATGAGCGATCACTTGGAGACAAGGAATATCGCTTGATTCAGCAGCAGTTTATCGACTTAGAGAGCAATAACAAATTCCTGCAGGATGAGATCACGCGTCTCCTCCAGCTCGGAGGAAGGAGACCTGAGCCAGAGAAGATCCAGCTTGAAATGAATAACAAAGAGCTTGCTCAAAAATTAAAGAAATTGGAAGCCAACAACAGACTGCTCCAAGAAGAAAACCATCGATTGAATCAAATGTACACCAATCAATCAAATTTTGATTCTACAGAAGCTAAGCAGCTCAGACAACAGCTAAAAGCTGCTGAAGAAGATAATGAAGTTTTGCAGGCTGAAGTCGATCGGTTAAATGAAATTTTATTAAAAAGAGAGGGCCTTAGAGCGCAATCTCAAGAGAAAAAATCAGGTTTTGTTCCTCAGGATGATAGTGAAGAGAGAGCTAAGACCGCAAGACAATTAGAGTTATTAAAAGAACAATTTTCTAGAGAACTTCAAGAGAAAATAGTATCTTTCACCAGCCAGTCGTAATGTGTTGTTAAACAAATTTCTGCAAAAACATAGGAGATGGAGAGGGGAGAAGCTTCGAAGACTATCGATAATATGCGAAGAGCACATGAAGCTGAGATCAATCACGCCAGAGCCATTTCAGCAGAAGACCAAGAAAAGAAATTACGAAGAGAATTCGTAAGCAACATTTAATTTACATAACTGAATGATCTTTTTTTGTTACAGGACGCAGAAACGAAGCAATTGAGTGCGAACTTCGAGAAACAGAAACGAGATTATGAAGCTACGATTCAAAAATTAAATGAAGAGCTTGGAAAGTTGAGAGAACAGCTGAAAGATAATCAAGAGGAGATCGAGAGATTGAATGAACAGCTTGATCAGCTGAATGATGAGAAAGAAATGATTCAGAGAAAATCGGATGCAAGTGCAAGTGAGCAGGCACATTTAGCGAAAATGAATCAGATTTTCGAGAATAAAAAGACAGACTACGAAAACACTATTAAAAGACTGCGTGATGAGCTTGTAGCTCTCAAAGACAAATTAGATGATGCACAGAAACACAACGATCAGCTTGCAGAAGTTTTTGAAGAAAAACAAAGAGAACTTGACGTTTTACAAAAAGAACGCAATGTAATTCAGGGAAAATTAGATACAACTGCGAATGAGCTTGCAGATGCAAAGAAATTGAATCAGAATTTTGAGAAACAAAACAAAGAGCAGGAAGATACTATTGAAAAATTACAAAGTGAGCATGCAGCTTTAAACAAAAAGCTGAAGGAAGCTCTAAAAGACCAGCATGTGCATTTGGAAGAAAAACAACGTGAAATTGAAAGATTGCAAAATAATTATAATCAGCTGCGAGAGGAGTATGACGCTGTGGCGAATGACAATGCAGATGTGAAAAAAATGCATGCGACGTTTGAGAAACAGAGAGAGGAAGACCAAGAGAAGATTCAAAAACTAATACGCGAGCTCGCTGCGCTCGAATCAAAATTCAAAAGAGTCATCGAAGAAAATGGCGAACTTGCAAGCTCATTGAAAGAAAAGGAGGAAGAAATCTCAAAGCTGCAAGAAATAAATCGTCAATTGCAAGAAGAAAATGAAGAACTTAATGAGAGAGTAGAATCCATTGAAAAAGAGCAGGCAGCTCTTTTTGATAAAAGAAAGACCGAGTTGGAGGTTTATCTGAAGTCTGTGGTAGAGTCGGAAAAGAAGGAGTTCATGGCATCTGTTGAAGAAGAGCGCCACCAATACGAACTTAAATTTAAAGAATATGATCAGGCGCTGGATCAGCTTGAAGCAAAAAATAACCAGCTATTAGAGGAAAATGAGAGGCTTTCTGATGTGTTGCAGGAGAGGATCAGAGAAATAGAGCTCTGGAAGTCGAAGTACGCTGCTCTCGATAAGACGAGATTATCTGAAAACGATGAACTCAAAATTAAACTCAATCAAGCCACGCTAATGGTACAGTGTAGCCTGCCTAATCTTTAATAATAAGCTCCTTTTTTTCTGGCAACGTGTAGGAAAAAAATGTAGAAGCCAGACTCACTGAGATGGAAGAAAGCAATCAGAAATATGAGCGCGAAATTGCTCAACTCCGACAAAAAGAAGCCAACTATATTTCAAAATTCAACGAATTATCTGATCAATTGAGAGTAATGTCACGTTTCGTGTGTGAGAATGTAACTTTCTGGCTCTGTAGGCTTTAGATGAGGCTGCAGCGGATTCTGAGAGAGAAAAGATTGATTTGAGAAGGATAATTGAGGATTTGAATGAACAACTCCTAACGTTACAAGAAAAATTGAAGAATGCTTTTGAGGAAAATAAACGTCTTAGGTCATTGCATGAGCAACGAAGGAAGGAGATTGAGAATCTCAAGATAAAGTTACACCAAGAGGACACAGATGAATCATCAGTCAAAGAGGATCTCAAGAGGCGAGATCTCGAAATGAAAGAGCTGGTGGCCCAACATGAGATCCAAATCGAAGAAATGAACACCCACATTACCAGGCTAGAAGGACTGCTCGAGAACAAGAGTAAAGAGAATTCTCGTTTGAATCAGATTCTTGCTGAGAGAAAGAAAGAAAATGAAGAACTGAAAGCGATTGTGAGCTAAATTTTTTCAAGGGTTTATCTAAAAATGGACATTTGTAATGCTAGATCAATGAAGGGAAGAAAGAGACGAATAAAGGAAAGAACCTAGAAGCGCAACTTGCTTTAAAAACTGAGCAATACAATCAAGCGCTTAAAGAGCTAGCTGAAATGTAAACTAGTAGAAGAAAGTTTTAATTTGACTTTTCTTGATAGACAAAGAGAAAGGGATCAACTGCATACGGAGCTCAGTGAGAAGAATTTCCGTACATCTCAGAAAATTCATACGCTGTTACAACAGTTGATGGCTACGAAAGGAGTTTCTGAGCAAGCTGTAGAAGAACTGATAAATGAGCATGTAATGCTGAATTTTTGATTGACTTCTGCTAACCTGATATCTTTATCTTACAGCCTTCGATTGGACCAGCGCATTTGGCTAAAGGAATGATCTGAATTTAAATTTTGTGAGAATTATGTATTTAATAATAATCAATATGAATTAATTTCTTGCACCTCAATCGATAATTTTTGCAGTCTTTTTTTATTCTCCAGCCTTTTTAGAGACAAAGCCTAATTATTTACTAGCTCTTTATTAATGAAAGAGCACTCTGCTGCGAGATAAGAGACAGTTGGTTGCATAATAGTCAGGTTAATAATTTAATACATTCAAGAACTAGTCAAAAAAGTTTATTACAATAAAGAAACTGACGCCAAATATATCTTAAATTTTAATTTATTGGGAAGTTATAAAAGACCAACCTCGCAAACAAAATGGACGTTGACCAAATTTTCGAATGGTAAAAGAGTCTCCTCGCTTTCCTACACAAACTTTTCTTTTTCAACCTTTCTCTCTTATGCGATTTGATGGCTCATGCATTTTGTTTGTTATTTTCAAGGATTTTAGCACATCCAAAAAACTATCCTGGAAGACACCTCGAATCTCAGCCAAGGACCATCACTTCTCTTAAACCACTGGAACCAAAGTCTCAAGTATTCATTTTTCCTGAAACCAAATAACTAATATGTAAAAGTTTCACGTAGTTTTCAAAGCTCTTTGCGAATACATTCGTGAAAATATGCAAAATGGCAAGGTATCTTTCCTCGCGCTTCTCCATTTAAATACCTGTATGATTTCTTGTTAGAGTGTGAGCGTACGAGGATTGGGAGCATTTACCTTTGAGATTATTTCAGACAAAGTCAAACCTGCCATTTTTACGGCGTCCGATTTCAACAAGAGTCTTGATGACCAAAGAGCCGATAGAAAGCATGTGCATACCATTCGGTAATTGCATCTGTCAGCAACATTGGACTCATTTCATATGCTTAATTAGCCCATGTTTCTTGATTGACGGTAAATTCAAATACCTCCTCTCTCGCTTCCCAGGAAAACAAGAAATTGAAGGTAAGTTAAACGGTTTCGAACGAGTCTATAGCTTATTTTATAGTGCCAAAGTCGCAACACTCTGTCTTTCAGCAAGGTTTCGGAATGATATTTTGCAATCCTGTTCCAATTGCTAATGCTTGGTATGCGTTCATCTACATTGTGCTTGATGTGACTCGTTCTTCTTTTTTTACAGTTACCTTGCCAAAGAAGTTGCTTCTTCCACAATAGAAGCCATTGTTCAAGGAATAAACGATTTGACTAGACTCGGCTACGATTTGAGAATTAACTTTGGATTTTGCCAGATGAACATCAACGACCGCAATCTTTCAGTCAAATACAAAGAAGCGTTCAGCTCAGGACTAAATCAATCATCTTTTGAGCTCAAGGTAGAATGCGTTAGACCGAACAGTTAGCTAATCGAAACTTTGTCTATAGCTAAGAAGATCAGATTTGAAAACCGGGGACCATTGGAGAACAAGTTTCCAGCAGAAATGGATGTATAGCACGTAAATCAATGATGCTTTGAGCAAGTGTTTAAATGACAATTATTAGACTGGGCACGATGTTAAAGAAGCCTGCACCTGAGAAGATTCAGACTCTTGCAGAAAAAACACTGGCCCTTAAAATTATGTCCTTAGACATGAATACCGCTGAAAAAACAGCAACGGCGAAGACAAGATCGGTCGCACTTCCTAAAATCGATTCAAGACTTCATTGAGCATAAAAGTTATGAAAAGAGGCAATGAGCATATCAAAAAGGATATACTGCCTCAAATAAGCGTTCAATCAGTCAATCAATTATCTTCCAGCATTCTTTCATTTCAAGCAGGTTTTTATAGTTTTTAGAGTTGGAACGATATTTGATTTTAACTACATTTTTAATATATTTTGTACTTCGCAATATAGATAGTCTCTACAGATTTTGAGGCTCGATTCCAGTTATTCAGTTCAGAAAGTACTCACAAAAAACTTCTTTTGATTAAGATCGCCGCCGATTATTCTTGCTGGCAGCTAATTTAGAGCTGTCTAACTTTATTCATGAGTTTCATCTCTTCAAAAGACTTTATTGTGCTACCTCCGCTGATTTCTTATGACCAAATGAAAAAACTCATTTTCTCGAGCATTCGAGTAGTCGAGCCCACTACGACTTCTGATAACATCAACAAACTCGTGTAGGTTTTAATTTTCGGCTAATCTATAAATACCTTTGAAAATTTAAAGTGCAATAATAACAACTATATCAATTACACCAAAATCAGCTTCAGGCAAACCTTCAGATATGGAGCCTCAAAAAGAGTCATCTACAACCAAAGTTCCCGAAGAGAAGGATAAATCATATCTTCCTAAAGAATTAATCGGAGCTGTCTTAAGCAAGAGTAAAAACGTACCAGCAACGCTACAAGTCGTAAAAGGCTATGATTTCAACGAAGGAATCAACTACGACAAGTTATTCGATTCATATGCTTCCATGGGCTTCCAGTCTACGAATCTCAGCCTCGCAATTGAAGAGATCAACAAAATGCTCGCTTGGAGACTCTCAGATGAGCCTTATAACCCTGAAACCGAGACCGAAGAGTATCAAGACCCAGAAGTCCGCAAAAATACAAAGTGCACAATCTTCTTGGGCTACACTTCCAATATGATATCTTGTGGAATGAGAGAGATACTCAGATTCCTTGTCCAACATAAATTAGTCGATGCCATTGTAACAACTGCTGGAGGCGTTGAAGAGGACTTTGTTAAGTGCCTTGCGCCTAGCTTTATTGGAGACTTTAATGCCAATGACATTGAAATGAGAAAAAATTCGTTGAACAGAATTGGGAATCTTATCGTTCCAAATGATAACTACTGTAAGTTTGAAGACTGGATTATGCCGTTGTATGATGAGATGTACGAGGAACAAGTCAAGAAGAATAAATTCTGGACACCAAGCAAAATCATCAAGAGACTTGGTGAACGCATTAATAACGAAGAGTCTGTGTACTATTGGGCAGCAAAAAACAAAATCCCTGTATTTTGTCCAGCATTGACTGATGGCTCTATGGGAGATATGCTATTTTTCCATTCGTACAAGAAGGAAAGATTTATTGTAGATATCGTTAGAGACATTAGAAAAATAAACAGAATCGCTTTGAAAGCGAAAAAGACTGGAGTCGTAATTCTAGGAGGAGGAATTGTAAAGCATCATATTATGAACGCAAATCTCATGAGGAATGGAGCTGATTTTGCTGTTTTCGTGAACACTGGTATGGACTATGACGGAAGTGACGCTGGAGCGAAACCTCAAGAGGCACTCAGTTGGGGAAAATTGAGACAAACGGCTTCTTTTGTCAAAGTATTTGCTGAAGCAACACTTGTTTTCCCGATTATTGTTGCTAAGAGTTTTGCCAAATATCATTTTGAAAGGATAGAGGAAGAGAAGAAGAAAAAATCTGAAACCAATGGAGAGAGCACTGAATCAAAAGATGAGAAAAAGGTTGCCCCTTAAGCAGTTAGATTAGATTGAAATCAAATTATCTGCTCTTCGATTCTTCATATTGTATCGTTTTCTGATGAATTTAGGAGGGAGAAAATGTTCATTTTGAAATTTTTGAGAGCGTAACTGAAAAACGACTGTCTGGAAAATGTTTGAAGAAAAAGCAGATACGTGCCTTGTGCCTAATTCTCTTTTCTCCTAGGATTTCGGGTGAAAGTTGCATGATGCTATGCACTCTAGCTCTTCGTAGGCAGTAGAATACGCTTAAGATTCAGAATTGAAATAATGGCGAAGGGGGATCTAAAAAATAAGGATAAATATAGCATGGATGTTGACAAGAAAATGTGTATTGAACGTTTAAAGAGGAAAAATGTAGAAACAAATTTTATTTGTCAAATTAGTTTTCATCGCCGAGTTGGTTTTCTTATGGGGACCTCATCATGAATAAGACTTTGTATTTTTCGAACCTTTTTTGTTAACTCAATGGCATTAAATCGCATTTCGCGTTGAATTCGCTCGACTCTCGTTCGTTGTATTTTCAATCGGTTCTGAATTAAAAAAATGCATTAAAAATCGGAAAAAGTCAGGCAGTTACTTCAAGAAACGCTGTGATCTCTTCTAAAGACTCTTCTTGGGTGAACGTAGGCTGGATGAAGCTGATCGGTACCTCGAGGCTCCTGTTAAGAAGATCATCCTCTTCCGCTTCCTCCTCCTCTCTATGATTAAAAGCTGGAACGCTATTCGAGCCCACTACGCTCAAATCTGACTCGCTAGCCGGAAGATTCCCTCTAAACGGGGAGATCTCTCCTTGCACTCGCTCATCAATAGGAATCTCAAACGTGGGCATATTGAGAGGATACAACGGATTATGATATGTCTGAGGTAACTCTTCATCAGGATATAGACTCCCCTTGTCCTGCGGGGTCTCATTTGAATCTATCACCAACTGGGGCGTCTGCTGATCATCTTGTTCTCCTACGATGCTTCCCGCAAAAGTGCCTCGAGGCTTGAAATTGAGCAAAACCTTATCTTTTTCTAGCTGATCCAATTTCCTCGCCATTTTTATTCCTGATTCGAGAACTCTTGCGTTAACGAAAGACTCTAACCCCAAAGCTGGAATATTTCCGGCTGTAGCAATCCCTCCAATTGCCGAAGATCGATATATGTAACTTTCGACTGGCACATCCTTCTTGAGAGATTCTTTCAGGTCTGGGATCAGCACCACTTCAGGTTCAGGTTCCGAAAGCTCTTCTTTACCTGGGCAGAGAGTTAGCCAATAAATAACTAAAAATAATCACCTCGATTTATTCCTGTTGGCATTATGTATTGCTCTGGAGAATTTTTCTCAGCTTCCAGATCGTTTACATCGCAGCTCTGCTCTGAAATTTCAGAATTTGATTGTGTCTCATAAATCGGATTTATAGTAGGCTGGATCCCTCTTCGACGGTAGCTCATTTCTTTTCGACTTCTGCGCCAAAATACTGCATCTCTCCTCACCCAGTTTAGTTGTCGATGCCGCATCAATGCAATCTTCTCAAGATTTTCTTGAGCGTTAGGAAAATCCTCGCAGAGCGACAATAGCAGAGCTCGTGGAAGGAAAAAACAATGGACAACTCCCGATGCCGCTCTATCATTTAGCGGTTAATACTTACACTGTCATAAGAAATGTACGTATAATAAAACTGAGATTTCAGTCTGAGAAAAATTTGGTCGCCGAAGTAACTGGATGCTGACAATTTTATCAGCGGATTTTCGTCTAGATCTGAAACGACAACCTCTCCGGTCAGGACAAAGAAGAGTCCTTTGACTTGTTTCCCTCGTTTGATGATTTTTTGCCCCTGCACAAAACTATTATTTTCAAAAAATCAGGCATGTAGATAGACAGCAATGAGTTACGCCAAAGGTCTTAGAGACTTTAGGATGCAGAGCTTGAATTCTTTCTCTTCAAAAAAATCAAAAAAATATTGAAAACTGCGTAGTGCTTGCGTCAACAGCAGATTTCCAACTCTTTGTTGGAGTGCCGGTGGAAGATCGAAAAAATATGTCTGATCCGAGAGTAAGCCTTTGATATCTCTCACCCAAATGTAACGGAAAAATGATCTGATGTCATTGCAATATTTGGTATCTAACGGCCTTGTACCTCGCGCAAGTTCTATACCGCGTAACCAAGCCTCCAGGTTTTCACTCTTATGTTGATTGGACAGAAAATTATCTTTCTGATTTTACAGGAATGAAGTTTGTTTACATTTTGGATCAACTTGCTTTGTTGCAGATGGAATTTTTTCGAGACATAGCTAATATTGCTCTGGAAATATGCCATCATTCCGATTCCAAAAACCTGAATATTTTAAAGGTTAGACAGCTAGCTTGTTGGTATCAAAGTGGACCTCTACGAAGATCACAAAGAATGATTCTAAATTCGAAAAGGTATTATAATTGCTGAAACCAATTGTTGTTATGGTCGTGGTGATGAAGATCAATCCTTGGAGATAGATGTCATAATTCGATGTTGTGCTTAGCTCGTATAGTTGAATCCAGGATCTATCATAAGTTTCCTGTGTGTAATGCCCAATAATGATCCAAAGACAATTTAGAAAATGAGAACACCATGCGAGTACAAAGAGCAGTCTAATAAAAAATAAGAAAGAGTATGCTAATTTTTGCCAAGGAACAAAACGATTACCTATAAGTTGTTTTGCAAATCTGATAGTACTTGAGATATAGTTTCCCTCTCGATATGATGTCAAGCAGCTTTTACATAAAATTTTCAAATAATTTGCCACTACCACCAGGAATACCTTCGCAAAAATCATATCAGAAACGGCTTTGAGTCGACCAATTTTAAAGATCCTGAGTAACTTTATTGCTAATGTTTGAGAATCCAGGAGATAGAAGGGGACAGTACAGAGCACATCGAACGCAAATGTTGACCTGAGGAATATTATAACAAACTTCAAACATTCATTCACGATAATCTTAGTGATTATACGTTAAATAGTTCCTTGCAATCAATCTCCTGTTTTTTGTCAAATTTCCATTCACCTCGATCCTTGTGAAGAATTTCAAAACGATATCCACCGCAAAAGCGAGATCCAATGCTAGATCAATATATTTCCATTGCGATTGGTACATGCGAAATGCCAGCCTAACGTTTTTTTTAATCAAAGGGACATAAGTTTGATATTCACCTCCATGGTATAACGAAGGCATAATACCAAATCGTTAACGAAATCAAGAAGTCCCACACAAATTTGAACTTCCCCTCTGGATGAATGTAAAAGCGCCTATGTTTTCTCTCTAATTTATTGTTGAAAAAGCTCACCACAAGCTCACTTACTTGTTGGTATCAGCACCGTTGTCCCCTTCATTATCGTGCGGGTTCTCGCCTCCATCAAAACATGAGCTCTAAAGAAAAAATTCCCATGAAATTCCAACAATATTATCACTCTATAGCTACTTGCTTGTGAATTTGAATACATGTCTAACTGCTCGAATCTTTTTCCAATATTGTTGAGTATCAATAACTGCATTTGATCTTTTGAACAGCGGTTTCGCGGTTGATAACTTGCTTCCTCTGGATGACTGTATTGAGTGTTCTTTCTCTAAAGTCGGTTTAAAATAGCTGCTTCTCGTAAAATTTTTCGTTTGCTTTTCATCCATACTTCGATTTGATTGCGATCTAAACCTTCCTGTATCTGAATCTCGTCTCGTTGTAACGATTTCAATCTGATTCTCACTAATCTGATCCCTCTCACATGGTATTTTTTGATATTCCCGTGAACTTGACAGCTCAGATTGCTCATTAGCTCTTGAGTCTTGTCTGCCAAATAGCGAATCTCGCATTCTCTCAAGGAGAGAGTTATTACGTCTGTGTTCAACACGATTTGTAGATGATGGCATCATGAAATACTCAGGTTTTAAATGACGAGAGTGCTCTCGGGGAGCCGAGAAAGTTATATCTCTCTGATTAGTTTCAGTGGGGATTTCATCGTCATCCTTTTTGCTTTCTTGAAGGTCCAACTCTTGAAAAAACGCGTTATGAGATCTCGTCGCAGACTCGTCTTCTTGGGTATTCTTTAGCCTGTGTTCTTCATTCTCTTCGGTGTTTAGAGTAACTATATTCATGTGCTATCTCTGGAATCCCAAAAAGATGCTCGTTTCTCTCAGAACAAACACTTCTATAGTTTAGCTTATTGTCTGAGAGTCAAATTTATTTAAAAATAAAGCGTTCATAAAATCCGAAGTACTCTTACATTCTCATTCTTCGTTTCAAATGAGAGGTTAAACAGCCCTATTCTCAGCTTAATCTTGGAGAAAGGCAGCTGTTGTTGATATCTTTTTTATGGATTTTTTTGCTCAAAAAGAAAAATTCCCAGCTCGACAGTCAAAACACCTTCAATGGACAAACAAGGCTTGAGCAGAATAAATTGAACTTTATCATGAAGATAAAAGGACTTCTCTCTTCAGAACTGAGCTTTCAACAATGTAAAAAATGTATCCAGTTTAATTCTTTACAAAGAAAAGACATATGATAAACTATCTGAAGGTAATGCTTCAAATTAACCAAACATTTTAAATAGTCTAATCTCTCAAAATTGATTTTATGACAATCAATATCCAGAAGACAGATAAGCAATTTTATTGAACCTATATCATTAATATTGACAACTATGATACACGCACAAATGAGTTTTATCACAGAAAAGCCTGACAGTTAGAATGACACCCGAAAAATTTCAATTTCCTCAATTTCCCAATCAGTATATCTACCAGCCAATACCTTTGTTCCATCAAGTGACTCTGGTAAACTGTATGCATACCCGACGTTCGAACATGAGCTGCTCAAATTATCAAACCTAGTAGATAGATACTCATTAATCAGTGCTTAAGAGAGAAAAATTTACTGTATCCATAAATCCTGTTTCTGATGAAGCGTCGACCCAAGACAAGGGCTCTTGGAGCTCTGGAATATCGCTATGAACTTTTTATCTAGCTTCAGAGGGAATATCATCGGAGTCCTGAGCTCAGGGTTCTTCAACGAGAACAAATAGCTTTTATCACATGAAACATACTTGTCTTCTTTCTTGAAAGTAATAGGAACGTAATACCCAAAGATATAATCGGTATTAGCTTTGACAAAGACGAGCAGAGGAGAAATGTCATCAACCTTTGCATGAAAAATCTCAGATCCTGCTCCATCTTGAGACATTCGATAGAGAAGTTGGGCACTCCGGAAATTTGGAGGAAGAACTGTGCTTAGTTCAGGAACGTTCAATGTTATTATAGAGCCTTCGAGGAAATATTGACAATCATCAGATTGTATTTTTTGTTCATTACAGATGAAATGACGATTTGGAGTAGCTGTCAACCTCTCCTGATAAGTAATTCTTTCCTGCTGTTGCTGAGAATGATTGCTGATCGTCGAATCCTGATTCTTTGGTCCAAAATCTAGATCCCGAGGAGGCGTGCGGGGTTCAAATCGGTTTTCCTCAAATACGGAATTAAAGAAACGGTTTCCTGTGCTTTCTTGGTGTGTAGGGCTTAGGAATTGACTTGACTTATGGTCTTTGACGGGAATGTGATCATCAATATGAATCGAATTGACTGCTCTATGAGATAATACAATGCTGGATTTATTGTGTTGCTCAAAGGAGATGTTGAGTGAGTCAGAAACAGGTTTTTGAACTTCATTTGAGAATGAATGGCGCTGCTTAGGGATACTTTGAGATTTTAAATTCGCGGCCGCAGTCACCTTGATTACTCTGATACCTGGTGAATTCGACTTGCTCGTCGCACTTGAATTCCCTTGCTTAGATCGAGATGACGTCGGGGGCGTATTTGATGGCACATTTGCAAAGCTAGCTGATCTTTTCAGAGGAATCTTAGAAGGCTTCTGTGTGGTATTGACCCGTCCATAATTTGCAAGTAAGACATGAGCTTCTGCTCGGTTGGGAAATTCAAGAAATCTTAAGGACTCTTTACAAGGGACCTCAGTGCGATAATCATAATTTTTAAAAGAATTCCTCAAGAAGTTGAACACTGCAAAGAAATGGATCCCGAGTTCAAAGTTCTGAAATGGGTCGACATCTCTGGCGTCCTTGAAACAACCTCTCAAAAAATTTAAATCTTCAGCCTTCGCTTCGAATTCATTTATTCGGTTGAATGAAATTGTCTTCACTGCTTCAATCAGGTGTTTCTTACGAGCCATCAATTCTTCTTGGAGGATTTGAAATTCCTTATTCACCAAGTTTGTCATGTATTCAAGGTTGTGCTTAATCATTTTAATGCTGGTTTGGCAATTATTAAAGTTGTCGTCAAGAAGTTTGATATTTTCTTTTGTTTCGTTTTTGTATGCGCGGTTCTGTTCAGTAATGACTGGGAACGCGTTCCTCAAAGAAATATATGATTGCTGCTTTTTGCAATGTGGTTGCTGGCCATACACGCATTCAATGCAAGCAAATTGCCTCGTGACTGGGTTAAAGAGAGTATAGACCTGATTATGGATTTTACAGCGTGTAACGTTCTGCAAATTGCTTTGAATGAAAGAAGCCAAGCTCTGTTGGCGAGTTTCGTGACTAGAAATTGTGCTTAACGAGGTTGCTTTCGTTTTTTCTGATCTATCTGTTGTTGGCACACTTGCGTTATCCGATTGGGTTCTAAAAGTAGCACTTAAGCATTCTAACTCTGAGTCTATAGATTTCCTGCATTGAAGTAGGTTGTTCTCCTTTAGCTTGAATGAATTTGCGGCAGCTTTGTCTGGCTTCAATGAGTGACGCCGTGGTTGAGATTTCGCTCGTTTTAAGAAAGTTTGCTCTTTAGACTGGCGTCCAATATTCTCTTTATTGTGTGCCTGCTTTCGAAAATCGTTATGGGCTTTTTGATATCGTTGGCTTGCTGAACCAGATGGGTTTGGCTTAAGATTTGTTGGTTCGTTCTGAATTTTAAAAAAGCTGCTATTGTTAGCCTCGTAGGACATAAGCTGACTATTTATTGGACTGCATGTAAAATCAAGAGTTTCATCCGTTTCATGTCGTGATTGACGATGAGACAGCCGCATTCCCAAACTTTTTTGCGAGTTTTTCCGAGAAACTCTCTGCTGATTACACGCGAAAGAAGAATTTTCTTGTTGATGAATTGGAATTCGTTGAGACTGTGGATGCTGCCAGGATCCGTTGATTAAAGGATGTTTTTTATCGTAAATGTTGAAATTCTCATGCGACCTACTATCACAAGGGAAATATCCCGTTAGTTCTTGAGAATTGGAGTCTATTGTCAAAGGATCATAGTCGGAGGAAGAATCTGAAATTCCTTGATATCTCTTTGAACTTCGAGTATCAGCAGGTCGTGAACTTGACGAAATTATGCCTCTATTTGAAGGAGAGAATTGTTTGGAAGATCGAATGTCTCTTGATGGATCACCAAGGTATCTAGTGCGTTGTGGAGTTCTGTTTGACATAATGGTTGATGAATAGAGGTGATTTGGCACTCACTACTCTGATGAAGGTGCTTACTCTTCGATTCAGTTAAATTTTAATTGCCGAGGCATTTTTGATCAAGTATTTGAATCTCGCACAAAAATAACAGCTACTTTAGCATTCATTTCTGGGAATTAATATGAAATTTAGGATCGGGTGATGAGATGAGGCTTATACAAGATGATTAAATGATTAGTTCAGTTGCTTTTGCGGATTATATTCTTCCTCTTAGTTTTCGAAACTTAATTTTGTGTTGCCTAGCGCTCTGTCTGTAGTTAGGTGCCAGTAATATAAGAGGGTAAGGTTGGGTAATTTCTGAAGTTTGGCTGAGAACGAAAATCACACGTAGAAACTGGCTTGCTTAAATAGAAGAGGAAGACTTTCGCTTGATGACAAAAAGTAAGGAAAAAATCAAAGTGGATGGAGAACGACAACAATATGCAAACAAGAAGACAATGTGGCCGAGTGGTTAAAGCGGTAAGTTGGAGACTTACTGGGGTTTCCCC
>ENA-UOTX01001417-UOTX01001417.1-compost-metagenome-genome-assembly--contig:-NODE-1417-length-18019-cov-5.620499_pt1 | contig 18019 bp, 13 predicted proteins | sample MGYA00238143_ERZ746982 | MGnify/ENA primary metagenome ERZ746982 (study PRJEB28758, sample SAMN06268862) | compost metagenome | isolation source: single cell | place: USA: California, Emeryville, Joint... | reverse complement strand
CGCTGACACCAGCTGCTTTCTGGCAGTGCTCTCCGCTGTATCCCTTTGGACAAACGCATTTGCCCTTCGAGCAGACACCTCCGTTCTGGCACATTCCAAGACGAGCATTAATCAATTCACCGCTACCGATTAAGACAGCCTTTTTTTGTGTTTTTTTCGGTATTGTAGAACACCTAACAAATTCTCAAGCTTGCTTTATTTCTCCTTGCAAATACCAAGCAGGGAGAGCTATTAGTTTACTAATTTCACATTACAAGAAAATACATATTTGATAAATCTGCAAGCCTATAACAAATTCGAAATATATCTCGACAATCACACCTGCCTCCGTAGTAGTGAATTATTTTAGTTTTAGTCAATGAATCTTATGTCATATAAGCCAGAACTTAACGTTGATGTTGTTGTTAATTGGCATGCCGTTTGATAAGCATGTTTAATTTTTGATTCCAGAGATTAAGGCTTTGCTTATCGATTTTTCCGAGTAATAATTGCTACAGTTGAGCTTGTTATGTTGTGTAGAAAGTGAAATGCATCTATCATATTGTTTAAGTTTTCTAATACTATTATTGCTACAGGATGATATAAATGGAAATGGAATAGGCCTTACACATGATATTGAAATTAGGCAAATGTTTTCTTAGTCATAATGTTATAGAAATCATCAAGCGTCACGAGGCCATCCCCATCGCTATCGGCTCTTTCAATCATCTCCTGAAGTTCGGAATCGTCCATGGTCTCTCCGAGCTCTCTGGCAACTCTTCTCAGATTCTTGATGCTGATTCTGCCGGTCTTCTCGTCATCGAACAGCTTAAAGACCTTCTCGATGTCTTCTCTGCTGTCTCTATCGCTCATTCTCGCGGTCATCATATCGAGGAATTCTTTGAAATCGATCGCTCCGCTGCCGTCAGCGTCCAAGTCACTGATCATCTGGTAAATCGTCTGATTCTTTGCCTCAAAACCAAGAGAAACCATCGCGGCCTTCAGCTCCTTGGGGTCGATGCTGCCACCGCCGTCGGTGTCGAAGAGATCGAAAGCTTCTTTAATCTCCAGGATTTCATCTTCCGTGAGGCCTGGTTTCTCGTAGAGCTTTGGGTTAAAGCCAGCCTTTCCTTTTCCGGAGGCTTGAGTTGGAGTTTTTCCTCGAGCAGTCATTGAAAAAGTAAAATTTAAATGGAATTTGAATAAATCTTTGAATTATTAACAACAATCAAAGCGTTGAACTAATTGTTTTCTTTTCTCAAGCTGACAAAGTACAAAACTATGTATTCAAAAAAAAAAAGGTATTGAAAAACCAGACGTCGATGAAAAATTGCTATTAAAAACAATGGCGAATTACATTTTAGTGAGGATTTTGGGGGTAAATTCCTCAACAAATTCGCAGTATGAGACTTTTCCATCTCTGTCCTTGTCAAATCTCTTTATTAGATTCAGGAGTTCATTCGAGGTTGATTCGAATCCATAACTTATAAGCAAATCCTGAAACTCATGTAGAGTCAGGAATCCTAAATCATTTTTATCAAGAGCTCTGAACGCGTCGAAAGCATTGAAAAACGGCCTTTGTTTAACAGCTTGTCGAATCTTTTCGATCGTGGACTCGTTACGGAAGAGAAGCTTGAACAGTTCTTGAATCAAAGTCCTGGTTTCATAACCGAATAACTATCATCATTGAGAAAAATTATATTTCAAACACAAACAGAAATTTCTATTACAAGTTCGAACTCCTTCGTATTTATGTACGTCGGGGTCCTTTTTGCCAGGATTCCAGCGTAATCGGGATTTCTCGGCGTGAACATGTCTGCAAACTCTGAATATCTAATTGAGAGATTAGTTTCAGCAATCTGAACTTGGATTAGTGCTTACCTTAAGAGGCCATCGCGGTCCTTATCATATTTTTTCATGATTAAACACAGCTCTTCAGTGCTGGGATACACCCCAATTTTCAAAACCATGTCTTCAAACTCTCTACATGAAATAAACCCTTTCCCATCAATATCAAAGAACTTAAATGCATCGAGCGTGCTGAAACTACTTTTCATTGCTAGTTCTCTTCTTAAGCTTTCAATATTGCTCTCAAGTCCTATCTGCTCCTTTAATATTTTAGCTAGTGTCTCTTCCTCTCTGCGTTTCAAAGGAGAAATTCTGTGTTTTTGAGGAGATCTTTTATTCCCACTGCTCCTACGAGCGGGAGTCTTGTAGTCTCTGCTGCGCTCTAATAGCTGACTTTCGCTTAGGGATAGATCAGTCGGATCGAACTCATAAGCGCGATGTTTTCTCTGAGTTAGAGTTTCAATGGGAAGAGGACGTGACGTGGGTTTTGGCTGGTGAAGTGGGTAAGACAGTTTTGGAATTGATTGTATCGGTGACACGGCTTCAGCGAAATCGGAAAGGGACACTCCGCCGTCGCGGTCCTTATCTATTCTGCGGAGTAGGGCAGAAACATCCTCCTCGGAAACAATGATATTATTGCGTTTGAATACCTGATGAAAATGTGACCGGTCTAAAGAACCCATCTTGTCATTATCAAGCAGCTTGAAAGCATCTATAACATCAAAATCAGATCTCTTCACAAGTCCTTGCTTCAGAGCTTGCAATGTGTGAAAAGAACTGATTTCTTTCTCAAAGATCCGAGATAAGTACCATGCGAGATCATAAGGAAGCTCTTCTTCTTTCCTAGTGAAGGATGTTTGACGCTGAGTGACTGATTCATCCAGGAGAGGATAAGTTGCTGGAAGAATCATATCCAAGAAATCCGAATAGGTAATGAATTGGTCTTTGTGTTGGCTGAAAAGGTGCACAAGGTAAATGATCTCTTCGTTGGAGGCAGAAACTCCTTTTTGTTCTAAAAAAAACTGGAGATCTCGTGCATCGATGTAACCAACTCTATCAGCATCAATGGTGTTAAAGGCGCTGTATGGATCGAAGGATTTGTTTTCAGCAAGGATCTGCCTTATTGCTTCAATCTGCTTCTCATAGTGGGCGATAGCTTTGAGAAGCTGAGCGAGCTCGATTTCTGTGTGGCGACTTAGCATAGCTTGTACGTGATGATTAACAAACAGCAACGTCTAGTTTATTTTAGTTTGGAGATTAGATACTGGACACTCAAACTGTATGCTATTGATTGATTTATTCATAAATTTATTTTTTCAAAATGCTTGAGATTATCTCTGAAGATATCATATTTCTATAATTGTTTCAAGTGTGTTTTTTTATTTATTTCACAGCAAGTATTTTGAGTCTGTTTCGTTTTAAATTTGACAGTAGGGGTGATCTGATGATTTCTTCCAAACCAGCCTTAATGCTCTTGTTTCTTAAATTAAATCATTGCGAGAATATGAATGACAACCAGGTCAACATTTCTCAGCAGAATATTAAATTTCTGTCGCGGCTTTTTTATTGGTTCAATGATCTCTTTGATCGAAAGTTCCCGTTTCCTAAGAGTCGAAGACAGCAGTTTCCATTATATTCGTAATCGTAATTCTCTCTCTCTATCTCTCTCTAATACTCTTCTCAATGCTGTCCCCCTTAATTCAAATACCTCGATTGCCTTACTTTATCACTGCTATTTGTTAGTCTTTGACTTCGAAAATTTGAGAATAATTGAAATAAAAGATTTCATGGCAAACCTTATCCACCAACTTGCCAAAGTGATTCTAATTTTGGGCCTTGTCGCTCATGGATCTTTGATTTTGATGGATGAAGGGTTGAAAAATGAGTGGCAGCGGGACGTAAAAACATTGTTCGCGCATGATTCCTTTAGCGGAAGTTTTTTGCTCCCCATATTTGATAAAGCACTCGTCGCCATTGCTGGAATGCAAGTTTTATCAGTTCTTCATCTCTTTTTTAGAAAGGCACAATGCATCGCAGTCTTAAATATCATCGGAATAATCATGATTTGCATGGTAAAGGCAAACCCATTCAAAGATTATCCAAATATTACTGACAAGAATCAGGCGCTGGAAGAATTCTTGAAGAATCTAGCAATCGCTGGTGGGCTCCTGTGGTATCTTTCCTCATCTCTGGCTGAGGCGAAACCAAGAGAGACCAGGAATAAAGACAATATAAAAGAAAAAACTCTATAAATTTGGATGTTTGCTCTAGAAAAGCCTTGGAAAATGGTTATGCATCTTGCAATCTATTGGCATTGTTATCATTTTGCGCAATAATAGTAGCCTTTGTATTGAATTTCAGAATCTACATCATAATGCAGTTGCTCATTGAAGAATGGTAATTATACATCATAGTCACCTTAGATTATTGATATCTCATCAAGAACCTGTTATAAATACATGGAAATAATAGATAATCCGCAGCAGTGAAGGAATTGAAGAGAGGCAGCCAATATTAGGGTTTCTACAAGGTTGAATTTCTCGTGAGGTAGTCAGAATACTCATTCAAGGCGATGGTTTTAAAAAATTTACTGTCATTCAGTAACGATCAATCAGATTGTGCTTGATTCTCTGGGGTTATTTGAGAGAATTTGATTTGTAGAAATAATTAGACTGCGGTATTCCTAGCTTAATTGGAGAATTTCTTAGGATGAAGTTCATCGTCAAAATCATCAGAACCAGCATTACTCGAGCCATCTACCGACAAAGAGCGCAAGCGGCTAATGCGATACGACATGAACTAGATAGCAAGGACAACGAGCAACACTCTTCTCTTCACTTTCTCAACACTCCGGCTTTCAAGGCTGTTCATGGAGCCTTCAACTACATGGCATACTTTATTGCTTCTCAATATCAAACAAGAGGGCTCGTTGAACTTAGTAATACCAATGTTGTCGCCAAAAACTGAGCTTTTTTCAAAGTTGATAACCCTGATAATTTATTTCTGCATGGAAGAGGAGACTTCTCCAGGATGAACAGCAACCATTTTGTGGTAATAGCACTAGTATTTCTTTCAATAATCGGACATCTAGCATACGTTGGGCTTTTCGAGTGCTGAAATTGAAAATGCGCCATTTAGTCTGGATGATGTGAGGACAACGGTGAGTCAGACAGTGGAGGACCTTTCAATGTAATCCAGCTTCGATCAAGGAAATATCACACTGAATTGCTTTTTTTATTGATAGCCTTCAAAGATCTTTCAGCCGAGGGGAGAACATGAGCCAAGGTAAAGATATTCTTTTTGGATTTTTCAATAATTCTCGAGTAGTTGGAGAAGAGATTAGAATTGTAGAAGAAGAAAGGCATCACAGACTGCTGGGAAACCAAATAAGCAGAATACTGAGGATGGAACTGGCCATCAATTGAATTAATTCATCGTATTCATAATTAAGTAATTATGACCAATACTACTGCTACTTGTATCTGATTTAAAGGGTCAGATGATATATCCGTTAAGGTCGTATCGTCCTTGAATAACTAACTTAAGTAAACTTTGTATACAATTCTTAAGACTTCGCTTATAAGTCTCTGACCCTCATTTAACAGTAATATTAGACCGAAGCATTATTTTATGTAACTAATAGAAGAAAATATGGTTTTCGGGAGCAAAAGAGGAGGATAGTATGCTTCTACATTGCAGTAGATTTTCCATTCACTATTATATTAAGATAGTTCTAACAATACTGATGAGGGGGAGGTGTCTTCCTTGTATCAAAAAATATGAACGCTTTTCCCATTAAAACTAGTCTCTATCAAAGCGATCAAGACGAAAAGAGAGGAAAAAGAAGTTTTAATTGCGCTTCTAATTTCGAAAAAAAATTGACCTAAATACTGAACGAGTACTTTCTTTCAGAAATAATTGTTTCTAAATTATTCGGGAAATTAGATGATTCTTCGATTGTCAGACTGTTGCGAGCGAGAGAAGCACTTTTTTATTTTATTTCTGCTGGAAGCTTCATTCTTAGCCTTAGAAGTATTATTACTCTCCAGGTTTCAGTTCAAGTGTGTGGAGGGTATCTTCCAAGGCAGGCTGTTTTTTTGTTTTTTTTTGGTATTGCAATTTTGATAATTACATCAATTGACTATCATTACTGTTCACCCTCGTTTATTCATTTTTACCCCAGCGTAATTCTCGGGACAATTGCTTGATTATAAATGTATTGAAAAATCAACATTTAATAATTTTTCGAAAACAAATACTTTTATTTCCCGAACTTATCCAAAAAGTACGATATTTTTTTCCCTTGAAAGTCTTGCACCATAAATCTCTCGGAAGCTACTTATCAAATGTCTGAAGAAGAAAGCCCTTCCACCTCGAGTAGCAGTTTGTAATTGCTGTTTTCAATAACCTTTAAACCTAGAATTGAATCTCCCACAGAATGGGAAGCAGCATCTCTGCCCTATCACAAGGCAGCAGGATGGGCAAAATTTAATTGTAGGAGTAGTAACATATCAAGAAGCCTACGAAGAGCGCACCGCTGAGCAAGAGAGTGTCATGGAGCAACCACGCAAATATCTAGAAGAGGAAGAAATAGCTCCTCCCGTAGTACTACTAATGAACTTTGCGAGGAACCAACCTGAGAAAAAAATGGGAAAATTTGAAGAGGTAAGCTTTTCAATAAGTTTATTTGCAAAATGTCCTCGCTGTTGAAACTCTTTCTTGATTTTTCTTTTCTGGCTGGAAGCTCTCTCTTAACATTCATATCGATTCTAGGTAGGATTTTTCAGTTTTCGATTCTACGGAGCGTTCGGCCACTTAGGCCAGGAAGAACGACTCACTCTTCGAAAATTCTGGCTGACGAATTTTAAAAATTATCAAGTCACTCAATATACCGCATGCGAACGAGAGAGATGCTTTTGGGAGTGGTTTTTTATGATGTACCCCGATTCTGAGTTCCGATGGAGGTAAATTTTATTCTCTCAAATATGTGAATGCTAAGGCAGCCAAGTTTTAAGAATATCAACGCGATCTGGCTGGATTATATGATGACTTTTGTGGAATTTCGCAGCGCTTTGAAAAGATTTATCTGTGAGTATCGAGCTGATATCTTGGAAGATTTGAGATATAATGAGACTGCATTTCATAAAGCCAGATGTTGTATCGATGAAATTAAGGCGCTTATCAATGAGTTGGATTTGTTGCTGCAGGAAAGATTAGGAAAGCATCAGACAAATATCAAAATAACGATGGGAGACTTGGTCTCGCAGATTAAAAACGCAGGACCATTAGTAACTATTGTAAGCTTAACACTAATTCAAGTTGGAGCTAGGTTGAACCTAATTTAGAAGATAAACCGTGCAATTGCAAAAAAGAGGAGTTTGTCATAAGGCCAAGTGAGGTTAAAACAATTTACGTAAAAAGGAAAAACAAGAAATATAATATTGAAGGACGGACCTCTTTGTTCAAACTCGAGGCTGAGCTTTAGTATTCGGTGCCATTTTTCGAGATATGTAGATATTGCATGTCAACTAACGATGATAAAGCCTACTGTACAATATTTTATCTGCAATTCTATGTTTATTCATTCCTTGTGATGGTGAATAATTCTGTCAAAAGATATGTGTAGGTATTTTCCAATAATTGAAACTATAGTAATTAGTGTTCAAGCTGTTCGTATTAGCTCTAAAGAATTTATTATGATCATTGAAACGATAAATGGAGCGCAATAAGGATAACTGGAAGAAACTATCAAAAATAATATCCTTGCGAAAAGCAGTTTATTCGTGCAAAATCATAACGTTATTATGAAATAAAATCAAATTTTCATAACATATTAAAATCGGTTTGAGATAATTTCGAAACTCCAGAATTTAAATGCCGGAAATCCTTGAAGAAATCGACGCGTATAAGCACATGTTGAAGGTCGCAGAAGACCTGCTTCATTTTGCTGGACTCCCAGAAGAACTTACCAAAAAGTTTCACCTTCTGAAGGAAAAAACGTTTCAGAAAGTACGACTCACTAAAGAAGATCTCGAACGTAAGCCATTTTGTTATTCACACCCTCAATTTCATATCATAACAGACTCCCAAGGACCTTCTTCTCAGGGCTCGAAGGCCGTCATTGAAGATTTTGCTACATTTATTGAATATTTATTTTCATCTCAAAATACTCTCTATGAGAAGCTTCAAAACATACTTGCTGATGTCGATAATAAGCCAAATCGTACTTATCATGGCCATTTTTTCCCCTCTTTAAGATTTTCCATTCCCTTCTATAGTTGAAGAGTTCTCGAGTTTTGGAAACTTTGGGTTGCTGAGAGACAATCGCATTAGTTTCACAAACAAACTCACAGCTTTCAAAGGAAGACGTAAAACTTGTCCCAAAAAACCATCGCTTGACTTATTCACACAGAGGAAAGCGCTCTGAGAGCAAGCTATGAGAGTCTCATTACGACGCATTTCAACCGGTTTGAACGCCTAGAGCATCAAGGCCTGGATATCATAAAAAGAGTTGGGCAAATTATCACGAAACAAGGTGACACTATCAGACAGAATCAATACCAAATCGAGTCGCTTCAAACAACTGAGCACAAGCTGAAACTCGAGATTGACATGCTCATGTCAAGAGTAAATTCATGAGGCTTCAAATGGCATTTATCGTTCCTTTCAAAACTAGTTGAGCCAGAACAAGCAATTGCAGGCCATTGAACTATTAGAGAAGAATCAAGAGCTGTCAGATCAGGTTAATCGACTCAATGTAAATGAAACTATTGTTGAATATGTCCTCTAATTCCGAGAAAACAGGAGCGGATAACCGCTATGAGAGCCACTCATTTAGAGGAAATTAATCACATTAAAAACACATATGAGATCCAACTCGGTGAGCTTAGAGAAAAGGCTTTTGAGCTGGGAAATCAGCTTCATGCCTCCTCCAGTGAGAATGAAGTAATTAGGAGAGACAGATTGGATGAACTCCACAGAGAACTTGCTGAGAAGACAAAGCAAATCGATAATCTTTCGACGATAGTGAAATATCTGAGAACTGAGCTGAAGCCGTTGTATGATAAGCATATGAAGACTCATTACAAGAGTTTCGATAACAAATCAACTGAGAGGTAACAAACTTTTTGCAGTTTCAGTAGCTCAGGCAATTTTTTCTCAATTTTGCAGAAGAAAGGACGAATATTTCGACATAATATCGTTTATCGCTTATCTCATTCAAAAGTTTGAAAACGATAATATTTGGCTCGTTGAAAAACTCACGGAGTTGGGAAATGAAAATGAAGCCTTGAAAACAAAGGTTGAAAATCTTTCTACGACGAGAGAGACTCAGAAACAAGAACTTGATGCGATATTCAGACAAGTGAGTTTTTATATATATATTTGCGATATCCTCAATCTATTGATGCTATATAGCTGAGGACGGAACTGCAAGATTCTAAATACGCCTTTATGGAATGGGAGAATTCAATTGATGCGCTCAAGGTAATTTTTTTTTTTCCTCACAGGATTTATTCATATCTTATTTGTATCAACAGAGAGTGCTAGATGAAGAGCCTTCAATCAATTCATCAATAAGAGGGAGCATGAAATGAACACTTATCGAAGACGCAGCAATCTCAACCCTAAAATTCAATTATGATTATTGATAGAATTTCGATTTATGCAAATTATTTTTCTTTAAACATTGTATATTCAATGCTTTAGCATATATTGACAAGAAAGCGCATTCAATGCAATAAACGAGGAATTTTCTAACACCAAAATGTCGGAAGCTCGATTTTCATTTTTTTAATCCAAGGATCCCAAAATTTCTATAAAACTGTTGCAATGATATCCTTTTTCCAATTTGATTAACCTATGAAGTTTCTTACATCGAATCAGTAGTTAAAGTCTAGCTAATTAAGAGTTTTCATCTCATCTAACCAGATTAATAATACCAGAATTCGAGTAGGAAGCTACTGAATCTAGAAGCGGAATAATATCGCGTTCCATTCAGTAAAGATAACGAAGTCGATATGATCTGGTTCAGTGCCTTCTTGAATCATCTTATCGTTCGTTGCTATATTAAGGCTAATAAGTTCAGGCATATATACCGCTAAGTCAGTTTAGCGAATTGATATATCAAAAAAAAAAAGAAAATTTCATTTATCAATATGATTTACAATTTCCCTGTTCCAATCATCCTTGACAAAACCGACTTTTTCGAATTGCTAACGTCTCCATTAGACAATCAAACAGCTGCGAATTTGGCCATAATCAACGAGACTCGCAAAAAATTCAGTGATTTGCTTACGCAGATTTACCCCATCCAGCAGACATCGGATGAAAATTTTTCGAAATATAAAGAAAGCTTCGAAGCCTACCTGAGCCAAAGCGTAGATTTGGTAAGTTACCTTCAAGAAATACTCTGATTCTATCTCAATGCAGCTAGGAATCCTTGGAAAACGAAACACCAAGCCAATAGCGTTGACATGGCAAACATTCCTTACCCGTGACGCTGAGAGTTTCACTACCAAAGGCTGTAATTCTACTCCTCTTTTGTCAATGAATGACTCTCTGTTTTTCCTCTCAGCCAATGAAGAAGCGCTGGCTATTGAATTGATAATGGCTCGATACTGCTTTGCCTTTGCTTCTTATAATGAGGCTGAGCCACTGGTTAATTTCATCAGAGAAAAACTTCCTCTGACCTTCAAACCTGAAAATGATCCCAGCGAAAAATATTTGTAAAATTAATGATGACGATATGTCCTTGACTTACGAATATTTCTTTACACAAGGCAAGCGTTGGTCGAGATATTAGACAATTATTACATAGGCTGGGAGAAAATTAGGAAACTTTATAACGTCATCGATCTTGTCTCGGTAATCAATACGAATTTTTTCTCAATAAATAACTCGTTTCACTAGAAATCGATTGTGTTAGAGGGATCAAACCTGATAGAAGCTAAAGGAAACACGCTAGATGCGGTCAAAGAGTACATTTATTTCCATTATCTTCCTTAGTAGCGATAATGCCTCCTTAGCATCCTTGAGGTGAACGCGAATTTCTTCTATTTAGAATATTTGCGGTTGCACAAAGACTACGAAAAGATGGCTAAAGTCGCAAGTGGGAATCTCCGGCGGTTAAAGCAAGCAAAAGCAATGCTTGAACTCGATATGAAGGCGATTAAACCAGAAATTTTTGAGTTTATCGAGCTTGGGATAAAGTTCTACAAAGCCTATGGTATGTCGACGCTGATAAGACACTACCAGAAGCTAATCGATCGGGAGGAGTATGGCAAGAAGAATCATAGCAAGATGACGTTTGAAATGTTGTGCATGGCGGAGCAGACGCATATAATCTGTGAGGAGATGAGGAAAATGAAACCTGATAAAATCGGAAACTTACCTAGTTGCCTTCTATTCGCAGAGTTCATTGATGAGCCTTGTGTTAAGTAAATTTTAAGACACAACTTTTGGTAAATTTGCTATTAGGATTATTCAAGTCTACACTTCAATGCATGAGAAAACGGTTCCTGTTGAGGGAGAGCGTTGCCTTGATGAGTTCGGCGAGGAAGATTACATGGAAGAAAGATTCGAACATCATCTTGAATTGTCAAAACATTTGGATTAATGAATTGTGTTGATGATTTTGAATGGAGTTCTAATTAAAAGCTTACAAAAAGAGTGAATATTTATTGCTATCATTCGTGTTAATATTAATGTTGCCCCTCAATATTATTAGATTGTATTACTTGAATAATATGAACGGAAACAATGAATCAATTGAAGCAATTGCGTCAAATCAAAGGCTACTATGCGATAGTTAAGGCCTGATTTGGCAGCAATGAGGTTGCTATATGATATTTAATTGAGGTTGAGATTCCTCTTATCTTCCGAAAACATCAAGAGGTGGCAACTCATCTAGACTGGAGCAGCTTCGAGTACACATTTGAATCGTCATAATATGTAATGAAACGGAAATAAGACCCGCTCCACTCGGGATTATATAAAAATATAACCGCTTCATCAAATCAGACTCGATTCTGATTGGCCGATTTTAATTGGCTGAAAATTATAATAGCCTCCTCCAAACCCATATTTGGATACTGCTCTTTCCCCCAAGTGCAGTGGAAGGTCCTTGCAAAGAGCAATCGGAGAACCAAATTACTGCTAAAGAATCGGTTTTTCACCTCTTTCCACTCGAAAAAGATAAAAAACATTGCTATTCATCCGTTTTTCTACACTCTATTCTAAGAGAAAAGGCGGTTTTCTTTTTCCTCGCGAGAGGAGGATGGCTATTACGTTCGCCATTGCGTTCATACCTGCTATAAAATTTTCCGTAAAAGAATTCCTAAAAAGTTTTCGGGCTGGCAGTTCCAGGGCAACAAACGAATAAATGTGTTCTAGCGACTCCACCGCAAAAAAACACCAGCCTTTCTATGAAATGAATTGTTAACACTTAAGCTATGTTTGAATGTTTCTCATTGTCGCAATGAAGTCAAGGCTGCTTCTTTAACATTCCAAACGGCGTTGATATTGCTCGCAGCAATCATTTCTTTCAATTGGTGAAGGAGATAACATCGGCATTTTTCGGGACTCAAATTCTCATGAGTAGACAACATCAGCTTCTGAGAGTCATGATAGTAGTTTGAACAGAATCTGATCAGATTTAACGCTTCATATGGTATTTAAGCTCCAAAGGATGGAAGCATATTATAATCCAAAACTTTTTGCGAACAACTTAAATTATTCAAATTCTATGTCATATACTTTCCTTAACACGTAAGTTCTAAACCCTAAGCGTCCTTCTAATCACCTCGATAGGTTCTACCCAAGCACTCTCAAATCCCAAAGCACCTGCCTGGACTCCTTCCGGCGCATGGATTTCGAAGATTTCCAAGAAGAAAAGGTAAACGCCATTTTTTGTTGAAAAAATCTAATCATCACCTTCCAGGCCAACATTATTTTGGTTTTTTCTGGTTCTGAAACTGAGACCATCATCCCAGACGTCCGAGTCAAGGTCATTGACGGCTGTCAAGTCGATTTATCCGACCTGATGAAGTCATTGATATTCATGCAGCATCCAGTCGAGGGCATGGAGGTTTACACCTACAACTACAAGGCACATGCGCACATCCTCCGCGGAAAGGATCCTCTTCCCGCTCATACCCGTGTCTCTCTGAAGGAGCTCGTGAAATCTAATGGAAGATTACAGGTATTCATCATTCATTTGGTTTCAAAACGCTAATTTATGCTCCTTTTAGATCGAAATCTTGGTCAAACAGCCTCCCGTTCCACAAATACTCGCTCCTCAGCTTCATGTTCCTCAAAATACGATTCCACAGCATATGATTCTCACTCCTGAACAAACTGCCAACACTCTACCTGACGAAAAAATGGTACCTGAAGCCGAAGACATCGTCAGCACACTCGAGCCTGAGGAATCGAGAGAATCTCTTTCAGATTTCGCGATTCCTAATGCCAAAAGCTCCCTTCTCAAGAATAAAAGAACCAAAGAAAAGAAAATCAAAGATGTCGTGGCACTTGTCAAGGAGTGGAGAAAGCCCTATGAAATTGGTGTACCCGATGAACAAGGCAACCTCGTCAAGCTTTCGCTTGAAGATTCTGCGAAAAGACTTGGCATGTCGAAGAAATCTCTTGATGATTACCTCCTTCAAATCAGGTATGAAAAACAATTTCTTTTCAATTTATTAATCGTCATATTAACAAGGGGTGGGAAAAAATACAAATTCGACTTCGATAAGCGTGGAGAAGAAGGTGTTGGAGTCTTAAGAGCTTTCGTGAAGAAAGCCAAAACCTCAAAAGATCAAGTCAGCACTACTGCCCAGAACTCAACCAATGCTGATGAAGAAGACTTCCTTCTGAGAAAAAAGGAAGCCAAGCAACAAAAAAAGAAAGTAACCTTCGCGCTTCAGGGTTCCACTCTATCCACACGATCAAAGAAGATATCAAAGTAAATGTCCTAATTTAATGTGAATTAACTAAGCTGGGGTTGAGATATTTAATCCTAGCCTTATGCGTCTGTACATAAACCTCGTGTGCTAATTCCGCTGTACATATGTTCTCCATGAGTTTCCATGTTACTTTTTTACTAGAGTTCACTGTTAGCTTTTATTGAATGAAGAATTTCTTTTCATTCTGCCCTTAGAGTCTGCTATTAACTTTTATTATTTTATCGTAATCCATTGCAAAGTCCACTTAACTTACAAAGTGAAAACCTCTATAGTAATCTATCATTTATGTATCTATCTCGTCACTTAATTATAGCTTTATGCCTTCCAATGCCTCTAAACTCCTACTATTTCCGGTAGAAGAAGGTTATTTGCCATTCTAGTGATTTGTAGTTGGCGAGCTTATTATTTTTATTTTATTGCACTCCGAATAAACTTAAAGATTGAAATAAAAGAGAGTTACAATTCTTTGAAAATACGACTTAAAAATTTTGAGGACAAAAAAAAAAATCGGCTGATTTTCAACCTTCATGAAAATAAATACTGATCCTGACACCATGCCTCTTCTTGCTTACCTTTAGGCTCTGGATTTTGAAGTGAGCTTTCATTTTGGAGTGTTTTCTAGAAAAACGTATTTAGGATAACCTCACAAATTGCATTTTAATAATCATCTGCTTAATCCAATGAATAGATAACGTCATTGGGATTCATAATGGCAACTTTGATATGGACAAATAAGGATTACTGTTGCGATATTGCTGGTAATTAAATTTCTTTCGATTGCTTACAATCATAAAATGATGGCTCGTTTCCCTATGCAGGTAAATAGGCCGGAAGTAGCTTTCTTAGACAGTTTTCCCTGGTCAATATTTACTTAGCTTCTTGATTAATAAGTTATCGAAGCTTCCGCATGATTATTAAAGAAGATTTAAATAAACTAAACAATAACTTCAAGCGAAAGAAACTCAAAGTCGAACAATGGCAGATCTCCTTTCACCAGAGCAAATCAAGATGTACAAAGAAGCCTTTTCCGTTTTCGACAAAAACGGAAGAGGTTTGATTTCCACAAAGGAACTCGGAGTCGTACTTAGAAGCTTGGGACAGAATCCCACAGAAGCAGAACTGACTGACTTGATAGCTGAAGTCGATCAAGATGGTAACGGAGAAATCGATTTTAATGAGTTCTTGCTTATGATGGCAAAGCGGTCAAAGGATGCAGAAACCATGGAGCAAGCACTGGAAGCATTTCGAGTGTTCGATAAAAACAACAAAGGAGTGATATCGCTGAATGATCTCAAAAATATATTACAGAATCTGGGTGAAAAGCTAACTCCAGCGGAGGTTGATGCCCTTCTTGTGGATGTGCAATTGAATGGAAACAATGAGTTTGATTATAGAGAATTCGTAGAAACTGTTTTCAACAGTCTGTGATTTTCTAATTGCTGATATTTCATTGTATGATGTTGGTTCGCCATGCATGCTTCCTCGAGTGGGTTTCTTACTTTCTATATCACGAATGAGCCATATGAGCTTTCGATATATATAGCATCTGAAAACTTTCAAGGTGTCTTGCAATTATGTTTCAGAATTTAAGATGTTGAATTGAGTTTGAGATGAAAAGTTATCAATGAGATCGGGAGGTTTTCCATTCGGGTGAATGAGGTGAGTGGAGCTGAGGTTAATATATGAGATCTTCAATAAAATTTCTTCGATTTGAGGAGAAATTTTGGGATTATGTAAGCTGAAAATTTTTTTAATTTGGATTGTATGTAAATTTCAAGCGAACTCTAATCGTCAATAAATCAGCAAAGATGGCTGCTAGAATAAATAGTAATCATCTAAAATAGCAGGTATGCAGCGATGTTCGACAACCATAAAATAGCCACAAAAAATGTGCTTACGGGATGGAAATGCATTATTTTTCGTGTTATATTCTAAGTAATGAACAACAGATTATGATATATCAGCGATTGCCTTTGTCACTCAAGTTTAACAATATCGTATCTTATTCGATGAAACTATTATTGATTGTTAATACAAAGATTTGATTTCTTTCATCTAATTCACAGCAAAGACTATTCTATTCAGAAAATAATGTCCAAGTCATCAGCATAAATGACTTGATTAATTTAAAAATTTTTTTGAAAGAAATGATATAATTCAATTATTTTATCTCTTACGAGCTTATTTAGTGTGAGATTACTGACATCCCATTATATATTCCAGTAAAATCGTTTCTCTTGCCTTCTCAAAAACAACTTCTACAGCTTGGCCTCCTTTCCAAATTCAAAAGTCACAACGATGCCGCCGTTAGAAATTTTTTTTGATACCGTCATCTCCCCGGCAAACTATTTTAATTGTTAGATCTTAACTAAAATTCAAATCTTTAAAAACGTAACAAAGACACCAACTTATGATCAACACTAACAAACCCGAAGAATACCAACCTTCCAAACAAGAGATTTCTCAAGACCATCTATCCGAAATCTCTCACGACTCAATCTCCTGCAGCCTGGTCTACACAACCTACGAAAATCTCGTCGATATCTACCAAGTAGAGGACCAACTGGAGCCAATCATCGATGGCTTGCTCCTGAGACTCGATAGTGAAGCTGATTGGAAGTCGCATTTCGAAATGCTTGAACACCTTCGAATCTTCAATAAATTCCACTACCTCGACCTCCATCCAAAGCTCACAGGTTTCGCTGAATTCATCATCCAGAATTTAGATAGTCTCAGGAGCGGATTGGTAAAAGAGGGTCTTATTTTCCTCAGAGAAGTCATCCTTAACTCTAAAACCAAGGAATTGCCTCAAGAATTCCTGTCTAAGGTCGTTCCCGTGCTCATAGACAAGAGCCATTCGGATAAAGGTTTCATCAGAACGGAAGCCAAGAAGGTCGTTAAGGACCTTGAAACGTGCTGCGCTGGAGACGCGACTGTGGTTGTGTTTTCAATGAAGAGCTTCGATAAGAACGCAGCGATCTGCGAATTCTCATTCCAGACGCTTTGTGAGATTATCAAAAATTTAGGGGATGATCTTCAGTTCAAGCTGACTCTTGGAAGCTGCAAAGCTCTGTTTAGAGCGTTAATAAAAGCATTAGAAGGCAGAAGGGCTGTTATGAAGAAGCAAGGAGAAGACCTTTGGCGACATTTGAGGACCTTGCTTGAGAAGGAGTGCATCATCGAGACTTTCTTGGAAAATAAAATCGGCCTGAATAAGCAGGAAATTACACTGCTTTCTCAGATAAAGTTCCAGAAGAAGGTTGCTCCGAGGCCAAATCTTCAGAGTTTTCTCAAAGTGCAGAAAACTATGATGGAAAAAAATCCAAATATCGAAAGAATTCAAGAAGAAGAGGTAAAGGCGAAACCAATGGCTATGGATTGTAGCTTAGAAAACAGTACGAACGCCAACACCATGGAGATCATTTCGATCGGGAAAGAGAACATAGTTGACTGACAATTGACTAGTCATAATCTAACTTGGCGTATTGAACCTTGATCGAGAATATAGACAACGCCTCGTCGTTGAGATCCTGATTATTTCATTTAAAAACTCATTTATCTAGCTAGGTCTATCATTTGTTATTAGTGACTGTGATTCCACATCGCAGAGTTACTTTTAAGTGCTTATTTCTTGTATTCCATGAAACTTTAAAAGTTTTGTTCTATGTATGTGGTACAATGACTGTAATCAATCTCTGAATTATAATTTGTCAGAATTTTTGACCGCTTCTGCTAGACTGCTTTAATTATTTTTTGGGCTGTGTTTCTTAACTTATGAAAGAGAGAGAAAAAAGGAAAAAAAAAGCGATTGCACTCGAAGAGCTATTGATTCTTTGCTCATAGAATTCATGAATTAAAAATAGATAAAGTTATCGATTTGATAATCCAATATTTAACTCCAAGGACTTAACGCGAGAATAAAAAAGTTATTCCTGTCGTTTTAGCACCTCATAACTGTCAATTTAAACAGGCACGAACTGAACTACCCTCAAGCAATCGATCCTCAACCGACCTTGACATTATCTTTAAATTCCGCTTCTATTTCTTCTCCGTCCGCTAGAGTCAGCTTCCCCCACCCATTCATTTTATTATCGCTCCATTCTCCTTCATACACATCTCCATTTAGCCAGGTATATTTGCCTTTACCTGACCGCACTCCTTTCTTCCACTCTCCTTCATACACGTCTCCGTTAAGAAAAGTATAAATGCCATATCCATTCTGCTCGCCGTCT
>ENA-UOTX01001416-UOTX01001416.1-compost-metagenome-genome-assembly--contig:-NODE-1416-length-18028-cov-66.059830_pt1 | contig 18028 bp, 18 predicted proteins | sample MGYA00238143_ERZ746982 | MGnify/ENA primary metagenome ERZ746982 (study PRJEB28758, sample SAMN06268862) | compost metagenome | isolation source: single cell | place: USA: California, Emeryville, Joint... | reverse complement strand
AACTAAGGTTTCCTTAAATCCTTCTCTAATTGAATTATCTGCTAGCTATTTTCTACAATTCTAGTCTCATATTTTGCCAATCATCCGTCTTTGTTTGTTAATGAGTACTTATAGAATGAATACACGATAAATAATTAATTCTGACCAGTTTCGAGCTTTGTTTTTTGCGCCTTGCAACAATTTTAAACTCTACCTCTGTATTTAAATCAAAGTACGCTAAATACTCTTATTAGTGCGCAAACCAAAGCCAAAAATCCATTTCGCTTCTCATCTCTCTCCGCCATGATGTCTCAAATGCCCGACGGGAATACATTCCGTATCCTCGTCTCCACTGATAACCACCTCGGCTACAAAGAAACCCACCCAATTCGTGCAAATGATTCCTACGAAGCATTCGAAGAGATCATCGAGATCGCCAAAGCCAGTAACGTCGATTTCCTCCTTCTCGGAGGAGATCTCTTCCATGAGCTGAACCCCTCACAACGTTGCATGTTCAAAGCCGTGTCATTGCTCGAGAAACATATTTTTGGAGACCGACCAATCAATTTCATCACCAAAAAATACACACCAAACTATTCTAACGAGAATATGAACATTGAACTCCCTATATTCATCATTCATGGGAACCATGACTACCCCGCGACTGAAGAGAACATCTCAGCGCTAGATATCTTGCGTTCTTGCAGTTTGGTACTATTTCTCCCATTATAATGCCCTTTTCTTACGAAATAAATCAGATCAATTACTTCGGCAAGCAGAATGAGTTAGACAATATCGTTATCGAGCCCGTTCTTCTCGAGAAAGGGCCGACAAAGGTAATTCCTCTGCTTTTTGATGTATATTTACCTGTATTTTATTCACTTAGATCGCTCTGTATGGGCTCGGTCATATTAAAGATATCAAATTACATCAGTATTTCGAGCGAGACCAAGTCAAATTCATCAAACCGCCAGCGAATGATTATTTCTGCATTCTCGTTGTCCATCAGAACAGATTCAAGGGCATGCGAGCAGGAACGCCCTTTAAAAATTGTATTCACCCTAAAATGCTACCAGATTTCATGAGTTTGGTTATCTGGGGACACGAGCATGAGAGCATACCGGACATTATCGAGAATTCCGAGCAAGGGTTCTATATATACCAGCCTGGGTCTTCCACAGTAACGAGTTTGATCGCAGCGGAAGCAGAGCCAAAACATGCAGGAATCATTGAGATAAAATCCGGTGAGTTTGTTTTCAAACCGATATTTTTAAAACGAGCGCGGCCGCTGCTCTACAAAAGCATTGAGTTACAAGAGTATTTTGATACGAACAGCCAGAGACTGTTTAGCACAAAGGACAATGAAACCAAAGAAGCTATCGTAGCGAAGAAACTCGAGCTTGAGATAGAAGAGATGCTGAAAAAATTCCATTCAGAGCCGAGGGATACTAAGATCTTGCCGCTAGTCAGAATAAAAGTTGAATACACGGGATTCGATATTGTGAGAGTACGTAACATAGAGGCTAAGTTTCAAGGGAAAGTCGCGAATGAAGGGTAAACTCTTATTATAGCTGTTTCAGTCTCTAATCTTCGCTGCCTCATAGAGAAATACTTAAGTTTTGGAAGAAAGTCGTTCATAAACCTAAGAACGATGGCGCTCTTCTTAACAACTCGCGACTGACTAGTCGCTTTGAAGAGACCATCCTTAGTAAAGAGTCATTCGGTGCCTTGTTGACCGATGCTAATGAGTCTATTAGAGAAATAGTAAGTCGAACGCTCTGTTTCTCCAACCTAACTCTTTTCTAGTTCCAGCAGCTTTTGCAAGAAGAACGCAAGCAGCCGCGTCTGATTCAACTCTCCACGTTTTTCGATCATATTCCTGAAATAAATATCAAAAACTCTTACCAAAAAGTTGCTGATTTAATCCGCGAGAGCGACATATCTCGTGAGTTAATCGCGCATATCTCGAAAGATTTTGCTCAAACGACGAATAGTTTTGTTCTGGGAGCCTCTCAACTGATTGAGACCAACTACGATGATACCCAAGCAACAGGAGATCGATTGAAATTGATGGATAGGGAGTACGAAGTTCCGTTCCAAAATCTAAAGAGCAATATTATGGAATTTACACAGGAACTGGCCTTCCGGCCAGATACGAGCTCAAAACCGTCAGCCAACAAATCGGACTTGATGATCGCTGTAGAGGAGGAAGCCGAGGCGCCAAGACCAAATCCAACACAAAACCAAAATCGCAAGAAAGGCAATCAGCTTCTACTTCCAGAACAAGAAGAGGAGGAAATGATGACGTATAAAAAGGGCAAAAATTCAAAGAAGTCTCCAAGACACGATGAACTTGAGGAAGAAAAGGCAACAATGAAGCGGATGGGGAAACTGAGAATAGACGATGAGCCGAAGTATAAGTTTGGAGGGTTTGTAGAGGAGGAGGAAGAGGACCCGGAGGCAGGAATGTTTGATGATGAGTTTGGGAAGCCGATTGCTAAAGGCGGCTACTCGAGACCTGAAACGACGAAATCAAGCCGCAATAGCACACAAACGAGTAATTTGCAGGTGCGCAATAGAGATGATTATGAATCGGAACCGTCAGCTGAAAAAGGGAAAGCAAAGAGAAAAGAACCTGGAACTCAAGTTGCTGCATCACAAGGGAAAAGAATCAGGCCTAATAATGCTTCTCAGTTAAAAATATCGAAAAATCAGTCTATCATGGATTTTTTCTAACATTTTTAATGCGCTTTTACATCATTTTTATCTAATCCTTAGTTGTGTGTGTGTTTTTTAGTCCACCGAAAATGCTTATGACCTTTTCATTCCTTAATAATCCGAGATCCTTATCGGGATATATATATACATCGGTCTAATCTTACATTGCACTTCCAATGAAATTCCCATAATGAGAGTCATAAGCCGAGCTTAGCAATTCTTTCTTTCAAAAATTTATTTTATCAGAAAATGCTCCAAGCAAGCGCAAAAAGTAAACGTGACAATTTTATAAACTGACGTTTGATTAAGTAATAAACAGAGAGCATGATTATTTCCTGCTTCTAATAAAGTCTTTGACTCTATGGAAAGTCTCTGCTGCTTCAGGATCTTGCAGTTTAGGGTCCATTTCCATTTTTTTGTAGATTGTTTGGAATCGCTCCAGAGCTTCTGCGGCCTTTTCGTAGTATCCTCGACGGGCAAGGACCACCGCGTAATTCAACGGAACTAAATGATCCCTGGGATTAGGTTAGATAATTATTAGTTTCCGAGTGATTTATTGTTACTGTGAGATATCCATCCCGCGTTCAAAGGCAATACAAGCGTTATTGAAATCCTCAAGTTTATCAAGAGTCATTCCTAAAAACATGTACGACCTGGCGTGGTTTGGCTTGAAATTGACCACGTTATTGAAGTAATGGAAAGCTGAAGCGTATTGCTCGATGGTGTAATGGATCAAGCCAAGGTTAAAGCAGATCGTCCAAGAGAAAGGGTCTAAGTAGAGTGCTTTTTTGAGGCAAGCAACAGCCTATTGTGGTTCAAAAAGCTTAGAACAAATGCGCATAATTTGGTGTCATTACCGCGATATATTTCTGTTTTCCGTAGAAACACATTCCAATGTTGTTCCAGAGCTGCGCGGAGTTTGGATTCGTTTGTGCGACCACTCTGTATTTCGTCATTGCTGCGTCATATTCCTGTCTGTCTTGGATAATCGAGGCAACTGCCAACATGCTTTTTGGATTTTTCTGGTCGATTGAAAGTGCGCTGCCGAGATACTGAAATGCTTGATAGCTCTCGCCTGCTTCTAAATACATTAATCCGATCTCAGTGAGTATCTCTGCGTTTTCAAGAGAATTCCTTTGAGAGGACAAAGAGGATGAGGGCATGGGAAATAAAGTGCATTGTATACTGAATGGCTTCGGAAAGAATGCTAATTGCTGTTTTTAGGTCGCCTTTCATTTGAAACACTTTGCCGAGCTGCCTGAACCTAGCGATTGAAGATCAAAAGGTTTAGCCTCTCGTCTTCTAATCTGTTTTATTACGTGCTCTCGTGCTTGTTGTTTAAATTTGCGAGCTTAAAGCTCTCAATAGCAGAGTCAAAATCATTGAGATTCAAGTAAGCAATTCCCTTTGTATAGTGAATCTCCCAGTCCTCAGGACTGAATTTAACAGCCTCGCTCACAACATCAAGGCAGGCCTTGTGCTTTCCTAACAGATGCAACGTACGAGCGAGTTGTTTAAGCAATTCCACGTTGGTTTCGTTCATCACATGACATTTTTTCAGCAGATTGAACGAGCCTTGGATATCTCCACTTACTCTCAATACCAGCCCTATTATGAACGAAATATTAGCCTCAATGAATGCAATTCGCATGTTTTCCCACAAGAAAATAATTTGAAATGTGAATAAATTGTAGCGTGGAGATACCTTTGATAAAATTTGCAAACTCATGGTTTCCATCTGTATCATTTAAGAGCTTATCAGCTATTGCAAGGCATTCTTGGATTTCCTGGTGTTGAATAGAGCGTTTATCTGATAATGCAACGAGAAAATTTTTACGTTCCTGCAAAAATGCATATACATCTTCCAATTCAATTTATTCGATATGGTCGTCGAAGACGGGCTAAACTTCTTAATGGCCATGACTGGTACTTGGTTTATCGACTGCATGAGATCGAGTAATTCAAATAAGCCACCTCTTTACGTTTTAGATAATTTATTAATGATAACAAATCCGAATCTTTCGACTCTATCATAGCAAATTTAATACATAATAACGAGTAGTTTCAAAACTACTCACTCAAGGGAAATTTTGGTAGGAATTTCGTGAAATTTAAAGGAAAGCTTTGTTTGGTTTGTCAAGCAGAGAAATAAGATATGTATTTGTTAAATGTAATGGGTATTCTAATAGCAACAATAAAATTTTCATCAATTAGATTCTGTCTTCAGTGGCTATTCTTCTATCCTCTGTCATGATATTCATACCATCAACAGGGTAAGATTCCTTGAAGAACTGATCCATGTCGAAGGACCCTTGGGCCAACTGTTCGTATTTCTCAGCAGGAAGGTGCTCGTTAAGATAATTCATGCGCTCCTCAAACTTCGCGATGATCTATGTGAAAATCGTGTGATTATTATCAGTTTTCCCATGGAACTAAAGGTTACCTCATCATAAGGGATATACTTGAGCTCCTTCTCATCATATGTGAAAGGAATCTCGAGTTTCTGAGTCATAGACTTCAGGGTATATCTCGCCTCCAAAATAGTTTTGGTGTTAGTTTGGTTGATTCGAGCAAGCTCTTCAATGCGCTTGAGCTTTTGAGCCTGCTGTTCTTTGACCTTTGATTCGAAAATATCGTTTGTAAGGTCAACTTCAACCTTAGGCTTCTTCGACATCTGGGCTGCTTTCTTCAACGTCTATTTACACAGTGAGAGAATAATAAATTTTTGAATGAGAGAATTAGTAATCATACTTGGATATAGGCTTCCTTGCGTTCGAGCTGCTCTTTTAATTTCGCGATTCTGGTCTGTCTTTCGAACATTGTCCTCTATTTTCCCAAGGTAAATTCTTTTGGAAAAAAACCACTGATAAATCACCTCTAAGTCATTTCTTTTCTCGAGGCCATCGATAAAGCTCTGGAACTCTGGAGTCTGTGAGTAGTTCTCTGAGGTCCCGACTATTGGAGCGATCTTTTCGTATTCTCTTTCAAGATTTTCGAGGTTCTCTTGAATATTACGGTTATTTCTTTCAAGTAGTCCAATTCTCTATTATAATAATATAGCAGGTTGCAAAGACGAATGCCATCATAAATTACCTTCTTCTCCTCTTTGATAGTATTAGCTTTACCAAAGGTATCTTTCAATTTCTCGAACATCAAGAACGCAGAGCCTTCGAGCTCGTCATCAACATTCTGGAACTGCCTTGCCAGTTTCTCTTTCGTCATCAGTTCGTGTTTGATGTGCTGGATGAATTTTTCATGATTGCTAATTTTCTCTTGCACTGCGCGGTATAAATTCATAAAGCACTTCTTTATCTCAGCTATCTCAAGATGCTCTTTCTCAATCGTTTGTCTCTCCCAGTTAATCATTTTTCTTATATTGGCCAAGATGTAGTTGAGGTCCTAGATATATTAATTTAGTCCTCCACTAATGAAAGTCAAGGCGCTTACTCTAACCCAAGACTCATTCTGCATCTTATTCCTCAAACACACATTAATCAGCGTCGTCAGTCTCTTCTCCTCTTCTTTCGTTTCCTCCAACAGTTTTTCAGCGTATTTCACCTTCTTTTGGAACTCCGCAATCTAAAACCCACTGTTAACACCCTCTTTCAATGCTTATCAAATTACTTTCTTATTAGCAACATCAATGGGATTTTCTTCAGAACCAAGAGTCAAACTGTTTTGGAGAATCTTGAGTTCTTTGAGTTTTCTTGCTAATTGTTGACTAAAAGGAAGCTGTGTTAAAAATACGATGATTTTGAGGAATCTTTTACTTCTTATAGGCGGTATCATTATAGCTATCGATCAGAGTATCGACTCTAACTTGCACCGTCTGTAAGCCCTTCGCGCTGTGAAGGTTCAAAGACTGAGATAGCTTCGGCAAGACTGCACTGGCATTAACATCCAAATAAGCTGAGCTATAATTTGCCGGCTTCTTATTTCCATAGACTGACTGAAGTGCTCCGGTTTTCCCTAGTTTCTTCTCTGGAGTCTTGGCTAACAGGAGCTTATCTTGTAGAGCGCTTTCAATTTTCTTTTCGATGACATTGTTATTTGCTTTTCGTGCGAATTCCCTGGATTTATTGGTGAATAGGATGCTTTGAGACGAAGTATCTTGTCTAAAAAGCAAGCATATCAATAAAAGATGCAATTTCAAATCCTTACCTCCTTGAGTAGGTGTCCTTGCCTTGTTCGCGGGCAGTGGCGGTGCTGCTGTTCAGGTAATTTAGATTCAATATTTCGTTAGTAACGAAGAAATGAGAGTCATTCTTTTGATTTTTCGCAGAGAGGAAAGGCTTGACGTCAGCTTGTAAAGGACTGAGGTTATCAAGCATGAGACCAGGAGCCAACGTCCTCGATTTGTCGATGCTCTCGTTTCTCCCTATCGTTTTCGACATATTGTTGCTGTACTGCGACGTTTCCTGTAACTTTCGCTTGCTTTGGATACTGGCGAGGATCTTGCTCTCCCCGAAGTTTGATTTGCCCACCGTAGTAGGGCTGATGAGTTCATTCGATGAGTCAGCTTTTGCATAAACGGCTTTCTTCTTCAGTTTGGCCTCGATCGCGATCTTAAGCGCCTCTAATTAAATTATTACAATCCAGGAAATTCATATAAGAGGTCTTTTTACGGTCAGTGTATTCACGCTCTTTCTTCACCGACATATACTTCGTTACTGATGAGAAGCACGCTTTCATAATTTTGCTGAAGCAGAGCCCAGGTGAGACGCAAATCCACGGGAACATCATCCATAACCAACGCTTGTAGTAGTAATACAAAGGAGTTAGCTCGTTCGCTCCGCCGGTCTTTGCATTGCTCACCAGAATCTGGTGGTTCTCGTTCTTATGAGCGAAAATTTTCTGGAATTGGTCTTTTAGCTGCTCGAGTTTGTCTCTTTGAGCACTATTGAATGAACACAATTAGCAACTGTGTCGATTATGAATATCAGCTTACTCAAATCCTCTAGGCGTCTTCGCGGTCTCTTCATTATCGAATAAATCTCCTCCAGGTTTTGGCTTCATCTCATCGTCAAGAACATAGTTTTTATTCTTTTTCGCAACGTTTGGATTTACGTCAGCCTCGTCAATCAAGCCTCCCAAGAGCATGTACATCATCCTTACTAAAGTCTTATTCTCTTCGATTTCAACATTAAGAGTCTCGAAATAGAGGTCAAATGCGCCTTTCTTCTGCGGCTCGAGGAATTTCGGTTTGACTCTAGGCGACGTCATGGTCCCTTGAAGAGACTGCATTTTCGATAATTGGAATTGATTCTTTCCGGTGTCCACTTTCCTGCGCGTATCTTTCTTGGTGTCATCCTCCTTAGCACCGGATTTGGAAGGCAAGACTGGGTCTGGAGGCAGGACAGACGGCTGTCCCAGCAGAGTAATAATCTTTTTGTGAGTAACTTCGTGTTTTACTCCATCAGCTTTGCTTTCCAATAGAGCCAAATTTTTCTCAATGCGCACCTTGGTTTTCGAAAATATTCGCTTTAAGGACTCATCTCGTTTGTCCCGCCTTTCCTTGGCTGAGAGAGTTTCCAGCTGCGCTTGGTTGTCCTCTTCTTCTTCGTCGGAGACAACGTCTTTGAACTCTTCCGTGTTGATTTTGCTAATGGCCCAATCTTCAGGGAGATACATGTCTAACTTGACAATCTCCTGCAGTAGTCCAATGTCATAGAGCTCGTCGCTGCCTCTGTATCACCAAAATGTATAAGGTTAACGCTCATTAATAATGCTAGTTTTTTACTTAATAAGAGGATGGCGGAAATCCGGGGTCAGCTCGGTTTCAAAATCACTGAATTCTTTCAAAAATCGCGAGATCTGCAAAATTATACTGAAAGTATCATCCGATGTTGGTTTATAATGCATAATGAAGCTCTCAACCGCTTTATTATATTCGCATGCTGGGTCAAAGCCTTTCTGCTCAAGTTTTTCCCAGTAACGGCACAGCTCGTATTTGTTATTTGGATTAAAGAGAAGCAGGAAGTTTTCAATGTTCGAGATGGCTTCCTTGAGTTTGAAATAAGCCTCTCCACAAAACAAATGATAGGTTTGCTCCTCAAGCTTGCGGACGGAATTTGGGGTTTTTTGAAGGACCTCAGCGAGTTCGAGGTGTAGTTTGTTGCGATGGGGCTGATGGGCCAGGTATCTAGCGAATATTATCTTTTTGAATGGCTCATTGTTAATTTTCCAATAGTTCTTATATTTCATTAAGAAAGTTTTGAACACTGCAACGAGCTTATTCCATTCTGGCTGGGTTATCTTCGACGCCAGGAAAATCTCGGCGGTAGTGAGACCTTTCTGCGTGATCGTAAGTAGCGAGAACACGCTGCGGAAAATCTCCGGTTTCGTTATCTTATCGGAGAAGAAATCCAATAAAAAGTCATTTAAATCGTTCACGCTTTGGATCGCTTTGAGAACATTAAAGCCTGAGGTAATTCAATTAAATTTACATTGGAGACGCTCGAAATCCAAATCTGTATATAGTTTCTTGAATTCTTCGAGGTCGATGTCTTGGAGGCTTATGATCTTGTCGGCTGGGTAGGGCAGCAAGGTTGAGAGGAAGACTTTGACGAATAACGATTGGTTTTTCGCCGGGTTATTTTCCAATGTTGCGAGCACTTTCTGTTTATAAGCCTCATCGTCCTTTTGCCAAAAACAATTTAGTTTGCAGGTAAAAAAGCGGGTTGTTACAATGAAAAGCTGCTTGCTGAGGTGGTTTGCGATTTGGTTTTGAATGATTGTTGGCTCGGGACTAATTTTTATGATGTCGCATCCTTGGTCTCGGAGGTTTGCCATGGTATTCGAATGCGGGTCAACCGTAACGATGACTCTCACGTTTTTTGGGAATGTCCTTTAAGACAAGATATCATTGCTGAAAACGTATTGATAACACTTACTTTGGCAGCCACATGGAAACATTAGACTCTTCCTCGGTATCGAACTCCACATAGTGGTTCAAACTCTCAAATACGAGAATAACAAACTGGTCATTAACGACTTGCTCGCTAAGATTTGAAAATTAAGCCCACGCTTGATAGGTTTAGCGTTACTGAATGATACGGCTTGCAACGTCGAGCCAATAGTGGAAATATTTCCTGAGTTTTTGCTCGAGAAGCTCAACTTTCTGCTTGATATCAAAGGTTTCCTGGAAACGATTGGGTCAAATAGTCCTCAGTAGAGAGTTACTCTTAGCTTAGTGAGAATTCGATAAATTGCATAGTAATAATTGCTGTTGTTCCCTCCAGTACCCGCAAAGTTTGGGATAACGAGATCTTTCACGAACTATATATGAACCCATTATAACAACATGTAGGCCGTGGGCGATAGTACTTTTTTTGAGTTTTTCTGATGATATTCCATCCATTTAACCACCAAAGTCTTCTTGCCGATTCCCTCTTCAGCTTCGATAATCAATGGTTTGTTATTTTGTGGCTAAGCAGTCAAACACAGATAAACGGGCTGAACGGTCAGTTTCTGTACTTGAACATCCTTTGCGAGCCAGTCCTCTATTTCGAGGAAGTATTTTTCGAGGCCTGTGGTCGTCCTTTGGATGGTTAGAACGGTGATGGAGGAGTAAATTTTACTGATGCTTGTAATACTCGATGATCATTTCGGAGGAACTTTGAGCACATGTTAGTGATAGAGTTTGTGAGAGAATTTACTCGATGTATTCATTGTACTCTTCAGTGTTGAGATGCGTTGCCATGGTGCAAGTATGAGAGGAGTTGAATATGATTTTATGATTTTATTAATTGTTTCAGTTTTTATCTCCAGTGATCGACACTGGTTCCGGCTAATTGGATACTTCGGTTTTTTCTTGTCCACCCTAAACAGTATCACTCAACTATCCGATGCCGTTAGTTTTTTTTTGAACTCTGAGATCACGCTCATTATGCTACTCTGCCTGTCCCAATTTCTCTTTTTCCGAACCTAAGTATTCTAATGGTTTTCGGCTTCGCTTCGACAAATTAAATGAGCCATCACGAGGGTTTATTCTTAAACAATACACATTACAGTTTCTATGCGATCTAAGCTTACTTGGAACGTTGATAAATATAAAGCTTCATTTATACTGTATACAAGCTCTGAACTGTATGATCATCTTTGTTATGAGTAAAAAAATGTACGAAGGAAATTTGCTACAAAGAAATTGAAAAAGAGATAAAAATCAGATGTATTGGCAGATTTCTGCATATTGCTGCTGATGACATGTGCTAATAAGCTGCGGATGATTCTTCTGCGATGTTTTCCATAATCACGAAAGTAAACATAAGAGGAATATATCGTTCTCTCAGGTCCTTTGACATAAACGGAAATAGAGACGCATATCTGTCCTCCTTTGCGTACTGAGCCTCAATTTCTTCAATGGAGGCTTTCGAATTGAACTTTTGTAAAAATAAGAGGATGCGAGGGGTAGAGAGTAGAGTACCAGATCCTTGGTGATATGATATGCCCTCAAAAATATTTCATCGCCGAAGGCGTCTTCCATGAACACTTTCAGACTCTAAGCTATGTTTAGGGGAAAGAGTCACATCAAGAAGCGTTACCTCGAGTTTATTGTAATCTGATATAATAAAATCGTCGGGTTTTTCTTGTTTTGGCTCTTTTTTTACATCTTCGCTAATATCATCGTCGTCATCATCTCGGTCTTCTTGGTCAGAGCTTTCATTTGCTTCTTCTTTCACGACTGTGTCTGGGGCATTATTATCGAGATTTCCGGGCTCTGTTACCTATTAACACGATAAAAGTCTAACTACTAATAGCAATTAATTTACAATATCAGTAAGCTCCTTGATAAGAGCCTCGTAGGCTCCAATCTCTTCCTGGTCTCGACGATTAGACGCATATTCGCTCATTTTCTGGAAAGCATTCAGCTCAGTGAAACCTTTCTTTATTTGGTCATATCGTTGTTCACGCTTTTTTTCTTCCTCGTAAAACTCAGCGAGTCTGGTGTTTTCGCCAGCCAAATTCTCCCATGGATCCTCCGACCCCTCACTAAGAGATAAATTGAAGTCCGTGGTTTCTCTTGCTAAGCTCTCGCGCATAAGGTTCTTGTCCTTCAAATGCGGCGTCAGGGATGCTGCTTCTCTCCCTTCAGTAGTCTCGTTCTTTAGAGTTGCCTCTACCTCTTTCGAGTTATTCTCTTTAGGATTTTCGCTCGTTTCGGGTTTTGTATCGATAACATTATTTCTCTCAATTTGCCATTGCATTTTCCTTGGCTGCTGTGGCTTCTCAGGGCTTGCGCTTCGGGACTTTGACTCTGGATTATCAATTTTGAAAGTGAGTTCAAAATCTTCCTTCCGTTCGCTTTGCTGTGTTTCAGCCGTGTCCTCCGACGCTCCTGTGGTACTCGGAGCAGAGTCTTCCTGACTGAATTTCGCACCACAGAAGACAACTTCGAAATCTCCAGCTTGTTTCTTCATATTCTGCATTATTTGATAAGGAAATTACCATTAAAATGAAATTTACTCTCTTCTTTTGAATATCTTTTTGCATTTGCGCTCTCAACGCCTCGCGCTCCTTTTCCTTCTCGGCTTTTTTCTTTTCAAGCTCCGCTTTTCTGGCGTTCTGCTCAGCTTCTTGTCTTTCTCTCTTAAGCCGCTCCTCTTCTTGCTTAAGGAATTTTTGTTCAGCTAGCTTTTCAAGGGCATTATTCTGCTGAACAACTTTATTCACTGCCTGCGGTTGCTCGGACTTTTTAATAACAGGCGTTTTTGGTTTGACCTCTTGAGCTTTCTGGACTTTTTTGGCTGGCTTTTTCTTGTTTCCAATGAAATTCGGGTTAACAAAGGCTCCATATAGCGCTTCATCTGGGACTGGCTTCGAAAAAAGGTCTCTTTGGGATGGTTTTTTAAACAAAACCGGATCGGCTTGAGGTTTGGGTTTATTTTCAAAGGCTGGTTTAACTTCAGCTTTCCCTTCGACGACACGGCGGTCTCTTTGTCTTGATGAAGGAGTTGGAGGTTGTTGGTTTACAACGGCTTTTTGTTCCCATTTTGGCCGCGCAGGAAAAGCATCCTGCTGATATTTCACTATTTGAGGTTCTTTTCGGTCAAGTTGCATACGATTCTGAGCGATTTTTTTCTCGTCGGCTTTCAGATCCGATGGTTGACGGTTTAACCTGGGACCAGGGTTTTCAAGGGGTCTATGCTGAGCGGCTGCTTGCTCTTTAATGCGGTGTTGTTGAACAGCCTGTTCGAAATTTTGTTTGTATATATCTTTTGAGATGGGTGATGGAGCTAGCTGCTGTTGTTGGTTTCTGTAATGATAGTTCTGTTTAGCAACTTGCTGTTGTTGGTTCATTATTAGCAGCTGGGCTTGCTTTTCTTGCTCTTTCTTGGCGAGAATATTCTGAATAATCATATCTTTCTAAACAACGCACACATTTTTAACTAAATACGACTGTAGAAAATATTACCTGTCGAATTGGATTTGGATCCTGCTTGACATGATAATTCTCCTTAACGTCTTGTGGTTTTGGCTGCCAGCCAAGCTGCTGATTGTTTTTTACTTCGATTTTATTGGCAAATCCGTTTTGGCCATTAATTTGTTTCTTGTTATCAAAAATTGACTTATAATTCATTATTTAATTAAAATTTGCTACCTGATCAGCTAGGATTTGATTCGGTTTTTGCTGAACGAGATCTCTCTGTTGATTATTTTGATTCATACCTCCAGCATTCTGGATCGGACCTTGCTGCTTCGGTTGTTGTTGCTGCTGCTTCAATTGTTTGAGCAAATGATCAGGCATCGGAGCTTCGTTGATCACATTCTTCAAATCATCCATTTTGATATTATTCACATTTAGTTTCTAACACTCATATTAGCAGGACATCTCAGTGATGCTATACTAACTTCTTTATGCAACACGGTATGCGAAAACTCTGTTACTCTGACGGTTTCCGTTAAAAAATTCTTTATCCTTGCTTGAATGAACGGCATTGCTAAAATTGACAAATCACACATTATTTCTGCCCAATTTTATTTATTTACCCAGAATGCTATTCGCTGTAGGACGCTTGCTGGGATCCGTCTGCAAAAGCGATGCTACTAGCCCTTTCAGCTCTTTCGAATAGGTCGAAGGGATTGGACTATACGACCCTTTCACGATTTTCAGCGCTAAAAAATGCAGCGAATTCCCTGTAAATGGCGGATTCAACGCGCATAGCTCATACAACACAACTCCTAACGACCACATGTCCGATTTGAAACTGTACGGCTTGTTCTCGATGATCTCAGGGGACAGGTAGTACGGCGTTCCGACCATCGTTCTGGCATTTTCTCGAGTATTCGACAGCACTCTAGCAATACCAAAATCGCCCAGTTTAATGATCCCATTCTTCGTTAAGAAAATGTTTTGGCATTTCAAATCACGATGAATAATCTTGCGGTCGTGCACATGCTTAAGCGCAAGACAAATCTGCGTAAACCAGTCCAAAATCTGATTCTCTGGCATTAACTGCCCCCGTCGCTCTTTCACTTTGCTGCTAAGATCGCCTCCTAATTCAAATTATTACCGATCGTTGCACAAAATCCAGTGTTACCGTCGGCATAATCCATAACGATGCACAATTTCCCTTTCTTGGTCTTATAAACCTCTCTGAATTTCACAATATTCGGATGTCGGAGCGCTTCGAGGATTTTTGCTTCTTTCAGCGTGTCTTTCTTCTCTTGCTCGCTCATTTTGCTCAGATCGACTTGTTTTATCACACAAAGAGACCCGTCGGAAAGACATTCGACAAGATAAGCCTTTCCGAAAGAACCTTCGCCGAGAAGTTTAATCCGCTTGTACAGTTCGTATTCTGCAACAGGCATATTTATATGCTCGTTTCAAACTTATTCAAATAAAATTTAAGAAACTCCACTATCTGGGAAGGCTTCCCTTTATGAATATATCTAATTTCCGGCTTAATACTCCACAATAGCTACAACCTGACGAATAGACCTTTCTCATCGATAGATCATCAAGAGAAAAACATGAAAATGCAGTTCAATGTAAAAAAATTCATCACGATTGTTCCTCAAGGCGAAGGGCTGAAAGGGAGAGTAAAGAAATGGCTAATGGCTTCTAAGGGAAGGTATCTAGCTGAAATAGACATGAGATTGTTATTTCTTATCAGCGCATGAATTTCCGAACGGAACTTATGTCTGGTAAGGTTTAGTCAAATTAAATTTATGGAATTTACATCCGTCGCATTATCCAAGAAAGTTTCATAAATGCAGGCAACGAAACTACCAGAAGGAAAACTCCCTATCAATTCAACCACAATTAGGCCGGCTCAGCTGACCATAGCTGAAATCGAAAGTGATGAGATTAAATTCCCACAGAACGAGCCTCTTTCTTCAGATAATAAGCTACGAAGTATAACTAGCCTGAACAATCTGCTCGGCAAGTCACCAAAAGGCAGCTTTGTCCAGCCAATCAAAATCGACAAGGGTAATAATAAACCTCTAAAGAGCCTACAGGAGCAGCCTATTCCCAAAGTCAGAAGATCGAATACGACTGCATTGCCACAGATCGTTAAAAAACGTGTTAGTTCAGATGTTCCTGAGGATAACTCAAGGACGATTGAAGGGATAAATCAAAAAATTCTTTCAGAAACCATTGACAATTTCGACAAAGGAGCTCAGAGTGATTTGTATAGCACGCGACACGCGCTTTTTTTACAAAATCTTGAAAAGAACGCAAAAGAGAAGCGGCTTAACGAGGAGTTGAAGAAAAAACAAAAGGAAAATCAACTGGCAAAGTTACGTGATAATATGGGAATAAATAAGATCCAAAGTAGGTTAGTATCTATAAAGAAAAACGTCACTCAGAATTTTGATGGGCAGTCTCAGATCCAAGAGTCTGAGGATACGAAAAAAAGCAATCAAGAGAACTTGTGTGAAGAACCCGCAATGCGTAAGACACAGATGCGAAAAACGATAAATGTCGTTCGTGGCTCGTCCAACTCAAATAATAGAGTGACGATAATATTCAATAGAAATACAGTGAAACCTGCGACCACAACGGAGTTAGCTGGAGAAAAGGAAGAAAGAGAAAGGGCTACGAGACCAGAAGAGGAAAAAAAGGGTTTTGAAAGGCGAAGGGAAGAGAGCATCAAAGCCGCTGTGCTAAAGAATAATTTGACGGATTTGGCGCTGTGGAAAAAGATGCAAAACATTGATCCTCAAGCGAAAGTTTTTCTCGTGCTTGGAGGCTATGGCGATCTGAAAAAAGCGCTGAGGGAGCGTGGTTGGGTCGAAAACACTGAAAGACGCAGTCCTTTCTTCGACCTTAAATGGACTACTAACGAGTGTGATCTCTGGGAGGGATCTCTCGACGATAACCAGCTTGGTAACCATTATCCAGGCAATGGAGCATTAACAACCAAGGCCGGGTTGTGTAAAAGTTTGAAATATCTCGCAACTTATGGGAAAGTTGATCAAAGGGTCTTTTACCCGCGCTGCTACTGTATGGACGTGAGCGGTGCTGACACCAAAACGTTCATTAACGATTTTAAGATAAGTAAGGCTGAAGCAATACTTAAGACGTATTTGAATTGCGGCGGCAAGGTCAGCGAGCAAGAGCTGGAAAAAACTCGGGTTTCTTTGGGAATTTGTAAGAGATATCTTAAAGAAATCAATCAAATGCACGCTTTCGAGGTCACTCAGCAAGAATGGTCAACCATATCTGCTGATGAAATTAGTCCAGAAGCCCTTGCGGCGAAAAAACACACGAAATGGATGAATAAAATCATGAAATCGAAATCAAAGCGCAAAAAGAAGAAGAGAAAAACTAAAAAACTCGCCGAAGAACCTGAAAGCGATAAGAAAGAAGACCAAACGCCAACCATCAATGAGGCTACTCCAACCACAAACGAGACTGTTACCCTCGTAAAAGATGAGGGAAATAAAGATGATGCCGATGAGCCGGAAGAAGACAGCGGTGAGGAACTTGCAGACGAGTTTCTTGTTGATGAAAAATTCTTGCAGGATGTCCAAGACACGTTGGAAGCTCTCAGAGCGGTTTCTCCACAATACGACATGAACACTGGCTCTAACATTTGGATCGTAAAGCCAGCAAGACTCTCGCGGGGCCGAGGAATCGCCTGCTACAAGAACCTTGTTGAAATTTTGGACCGAACGAAACAGGGAGGCCAATGGGTGGTTCAGAAATACATTGAAAACCCATTGATTATCCACAAGAGAAAGTTCGACATTAGACAATGGGTGCTTGTAACGGACTGGAGCCCAATGACTGTGTGGTTCTATGAAGAGTGTTACTTGAGGTTCGGGGCAATGGAGTTTGACGTGAAGCAATTAAGCAGGTTTGTCCACTTGACTAACAACTCCGTGACGAAGCATTGCAAAGGTGGTGGGGAAGAAGAAATCGAAGGGAATATGTGGACTTGCCATGAGTTTGAAGAGTATTTGAAGACTGTTGGGCCCAAGGACACGAATATATTTGCGGACAAGATAAAGCCGAACATGAAAAGGATCGTGAATGCGTCTTTGCAGGCGGCGCAGAGGTATGTGGAAGTGCGGAAAAACTGCTTTGAGCTCTATGGCTATGATTTTATGGTCGATGAGAATTATAACGTCTGGCTCATAGAGGTGAATTGCTCGCCTGCCATGGATTACAGCACCGAAGTAACAAAGAGATTAGTGAAGATGGTGCTTGAGGATACTGTTAAAGTAGTCGTTGATGCGAAAATGGGCAGGAGGAAGAAGAAGGTGGATACTGGGCTGTTTACTTGTATTCATAGAGATCATAAGTTTACTTATGAAATCCCAACAGCTTCTAATGAAAAAGAGCTTGGGGCTCGTTCGCAGAACAATAATGGCGCAGAAAACGGTAAAAAATCAGATTAACTTTGGAGTGCCTTCTCTTTTTTTTGGGAATTCTATAAAATATTAAATGAAGTGAGCATTTCCTTAGTTTTCAAATACATATTATTTTTTATTTTTTTTAAATTTTAACGTTAGGTGAAGCAAGTCATTCGCAATTAAATTACTTTTAATGATCGCATTTTATCATAACGCGAAGCTTTCTTTCTAAGATATATGTTTTGAAGGTAGAGTATGAAAAGAGGTTGTCGTGGTTCAATTGATTCTTTGAAATTGTTAAAATAATCAAAAATTACAAAATATATATATTCAGGTATAATCAATCAATCGATCAATGTCTCTGAAAAAAGTCTGTATTGTTAAAGATAAAATCGTTTTATCGAAAAAGCATTTAAACGAGTAATGACTTCACTCATTATTTCAAGCTTCTGTTGTCTTTGAGTTATTTTCGTGTCTTTTTCAACTGTTGTCGTTTCTAAAGAGGATCATGAGCAAAGCTCACTTC
>ENA-UOTX01001415-UOTX01001415.1-compost-metagenome-genome-assembly--contig:-NODE-1415-length-18032-cov-22.858257_pt1 | contig 18032 bp, 13 predicted proteins | sample MGYA00238143_ERZ746982 | MGnify/ENA primary metagenome ERZ746982 (study PRJEB28758, sample SAMN06268862) | compost metagenome | isolation source: single cell | place: USA: California, Emeryville, Joint... | reverse complement strand
AGGTGATCTATAAATTAGAGCTTTCTGTGATAAAGGAACTTTCTTTCTAATTTCAAGTCGAAAACGCACTTTGCAAAGAGAGAGAAAAAAAAAATTATATAAAATCCTGTCAACATAATATTAATTATCACTAGTTTTATCTACATTGAAATAACTTCGTCTTGCAATATCAAAGATCACTCGAGAATGTTTAATGCCTGTATTCAACACCATTGAGGCGAAAGTGCCTTCAGAGTTTGTTATTTCGTTGTCACCAACGCTTTTCACCATCAAGAGATAAGGGTGGTTAAATTCGACAGCTTTTCCCTTGTCCATCACTAGCACCTTATCGTAGTGTGCGACGCTCGACAATCTATGTGCAATTGTGAATATTGTTGCATCTTTGAACTTCTCCATCACTTTCTGTTGAATAAAATTATCAGTCTCGAAGTCCACGTTGGCCGTGGCTTCATCCAGCACTAATATCTTGTTCTTTTGGAGAAGGACTCGCGCAAGACAGACCAGCTGCTTCTGACCAACAGAAAAGACAGATGACGCATTGCTCATGTCGGTGTTAAGGCCATTCGGGAGACTCTTCACGTAATCCCATAACTGCGTTTCTTCAAGTGCCTTGATGAGTTGATCATCGCTATATTTATTGAGAGGATCAAGGTTCCTCTTGATTGACCCCTTGAAAATGAATGGAAACTGAGGAATGATGGAAATACTCTGTCTCAATGTATGCAAACCAAGCGTTGAAATATCCACTCCGTCGATCACAATATTTCCACTACCATTATTCGCCCCCGAACCTGATGAGAGAACCACCTTATCATTTTCGTCGATTTCCGTCAATCTGAAGAGAGTTTGAATGATTGAGCTTTTTCCGGCTCCTGTTCTCCCTACACAGCCGATCTTTTCTCCAGGTTTCGCTGAAAAAGTGAGCCCTTTCAGAACAACATCGGTGTTTTTCCGATATCTCATAAAGATGTTGTTGAACTGAACTTCTCCTTGAGAAGGCCATGAGCCTTGGGTAAGCAAATTTGCGTCATTGGGCTGGTGAAGAGGAGCCTCTTCCTCGAGTTCTGTGTAAGATTTTATTCTTGCAGTGCTTGACATAAGCATGAGATGCATGAGGATTTGCCTCATCGCCCATTGGATATATTCTGTAATTGAGAGAAGATATGTGCAGGCGAGACCGACAACAGCAGGGTCTTGTTTCCTGAGAGCGAGTAAGATGGCGATGCCGACACAGGAAAATACTCCTGATGATAAGTCACAATAGAAGCCAAATGCTCTCGTGCAATCATAATAACCATTATATGCACGTATATTACGGTTCAGCAAATAGGTAAAGTCTTTAATGAACCTATTCTGCTGTCCGTACACCTTTATCGAGACCAGCCCAGAGAGAGTCAGAGAGAACAGACTATAAACCGGGCTTCTCGTTAGCAGTTCCACGCCGCGTCCTTCGACTATCGCTCGTTTTGACAATCGCGCCAGGAAGAATATAAACGCGATTAAAGCAGCTCCTGGTAGAAGTATCCAAGGCGCAATTACCCATATGGTTACAAATATCCCTGCGAAAAAGAACACCGCGTCGAGCAAGTCATTCGTCGCAGTGAGCAAGGCTCTGTCTAACACGCCGACATCGTTGGAAAACCGATTTAGAATTCTTCCAGCTGGGTTAGTGTCAAAAAACGAAACCACTGCCCTAACAACTCGATTAAGGGCAAGTTTGTGAAGAACATTTGCAGCTCTGAAACCGCCATTGACAAGCAGAATTTCTCGCAAGACCAATGCTAGCAAAAAACCACCGATTATCCCTCCAAGGACTCTCATTGAGGTGTCCGGTGACCAAGACCCTTGCGTCCAAAAGCCCAGGAGCCTGCCATAGAACACGCTAAGGACTTCTATAGACGCGCAACAAACAAGCAGCAGGATACGAGCAAAGATATTTCCTGTTTTTTTGAAGTAATAGCAGTACGTCCCAATCCCGACTTTCCCTGAATCGTCTTTTTCAGCGACGATGAGCTTTCCTTTTTCTTGTTTCTCATTTGGTAATTCTTCGTTGAGAACGAGTTCTGAAAGCTTTTGCTCTTCGCCTTCTCTTCTGTCTTCAGCGGGTAGAGTGTCCTTTGTCTCTACCTCCTCTTTTTCTTCATCATGCGCAAGCTTAATTTCTTCAGCGAATGGCTGTCCTTTGACATCATCCATCGGTTTGTTTCGGGTCAAACTCTCAAAAATCGACAAGATGCTCTTATCTTTCGTCATTATCTCTTCAAGGGTTCCTTCTGCCTTCAACGCCCCATCTTCAATGACGACGATCTTCTCTGCTTCTCTTGCAAAATGAACTTGATGCGTTGCTAACAACACTGTTTTCTCTCTCAAAAGGCCTCTTATCACATTCTTAAACAAGTTCTTTGCAACTTTCGTATCCACCGCACTCAATGGGTCATCGAGTAGATAGATATCCGCGTCTGCGTATATGGCTCTTGCAAGAGAAACTCTAGCTTTTTGTCCTCCTGACAAATTAACTCCCCTCTCACCTATTTCTGTCATGTCTGAATTAGAAAACTCTTTGAAATCATCCAGCAGACAACAGGCTGTAACGATTTTTTTATATTTTTGCAACTCGAACGGCTTTCCGAAGAGAATGTTGTTCCGGACAGTTCCAGGATATATAGTCACTTCCTGCTCAACATAAGCAACTGTACCTTGGAAACTGAGCCGGCCAGTCACCTTAGGAACTTCATTGAAGAATGACATCAGTATAGTGGATTTACCACAGCCGACTTTACCTACCAAAGCACAAAGAGTCCCCTTCTTCACTGAAAAAGTAAGATTTTTCAACGTAGGTCGTTCGAAAGTGATTGTTTCTCGAGCAGATATTTGCTTCTTCCCTTTAGAGTCCGGCTTTGATTTAATTTCACCCCAGTAGACCGAGAAGTTGTTAAATTCAATACTATTATCGGGATTTGATGGTAAATCATGCTCAGTTCTACTCCCAGCTTCAGATTCTGAGATGTCTAGGATCTGGCGAATCCTTTGGAAGGTGATTTTCGCTTCAACTAGGAACTTAAACGCAGAGCTGCAAAAATTAACTGCCGCTCCCCTCAAATACGAAAGCAGGATAAGCGCCGAGTACACTTTATCAGCAGTCAGATGATTTCCTGTGAGACCATAAGTTATAAATATAAGGAAAGTGCCCAAAATTGGAGATAACCTCGATAGTGTATGCCCAGCAAAGAATTCTGTGTATCCGATTTTCTTCATCAAGGATATTTCCTTTGTCCTCAGGTTTTGGATCATCTCGACAAACTGCAGGTCCCAAGCGTACATCTTGAGCAATCTGATGCCTTCTATCATCTCATTGGTTAATTTTATTCTCTCGTCAGTAACCAAATTTTTCCGTCGGAGGAACCTGCCTCCAAGCTTCGAAAGGCAAATCTGTATTGGCCACGTCAAAATCACGAATCCAATACCTGGCAGACAGGCGTATCCGAAAAAACTCCAGAGCAAGGCTATTGAACCTGCTAAGATCATCGGGAAAGTGACGAGATAGAAGAGGTGTGTAAAACCATATTCGAAGGTATTGAGGTCGTTGGCAGCAATATTGACTATCTTTCCGATGTTTAAACGGTTTATTGAGTAAAAGCTGATCTTGTTGATTTTCCTGTACATGACTCCGATCAAGGATGTCTTCAGCTGTCCGACCATTCTCGTTCCCATGAAAACGCTCTTGTGACCAGTGTAGACTCCTGCTATCACAACGATAAACAAGAATCCGGCCCATTTGTAAGCGTTGGCAGTATTTTCAGCTTCGATATTTTGGAGGAGTCGACTGAGAAAGAGACAAAAGAGCAGCTTCGAACCGTTATATAAGATAACAAAGAGCTGGATTGTGAGGATCTTTGCCCAAAATATTCGAACGATCGGCCAAAAGAGAGAGCTAGCTTTATGTTTGTTTTGGTATTTGGCATAGTGAACCTCAAGCTCTAAGATCTTGTGACTAACTTCCTCGGTGACTCCGAGCAAGGGAACATCATCCAAGGTCAAAGGGGTTTTCTTATCTTTTCTTCTGATCTTGCAGACTTGCTTGAGAGCAAATACGAAATTGAATGAGTTGAGGAAGGATGCTTTTTCATAATTGCTGGGCTGTAATGTGACTTGGTCGTCGTATTGAGGCTCCTCTAAAGCTATTTTAGAGTTTTGATCTTGAATTTGAAGATTAATCATTAATGCGCTTCTTTATAAAAATTATGAGGATTATTCACCTTTTTAATCAGTTTTCACTTGCCTGAAAAAAAAATTTGGTTTTATTCCTACCTTGATTCAGTACTGAAAAAACAGAGACAAGGCCTAGTCAGTTACATTCTCTTTCCACCATTAATTTTAAAATGAATAAGCCAGATTATTCAAAAACTCTTTATCTTGTTTGTGCTAGAGAGCAAATAATGGGAATTGTCGTCGTATCTTCCAAGGTTAATAAATTTCATCCCAAATGTAATATGGGTGTAATATAGAGGCTCAGCTTAGAAACTGTTTCCTGAGGATGAGTAGTAAACCGGATTGTCAATTCATTACTGGAAATAAGGAAAGTAAAGGCTAACTGGATAGATTGCTCATAATAGCTAACCCTGCATAATTGTGAAAGGGGACTGGCCGAGCTTATTTATTGCCTTGAGAAGGCTAGTCGAGCAATAAAGCTCAATATAGATATTAATATGATTGTAAGTGCGAAATTAGCCTAAGGGATTAAAGGGGATTCTGTTTGCTTGTTTTAGAGTGGATATTCGAGTTCACTTCAATACTGAACAGAAAGCAAGTAAAACGGTTTTAATTACGAGGAAATTACTGGCGAATAATGAAGCTAGAAATTAAAATCGTCTTCATATATAATGTGCAAATGCTAAGTGATTGGGAATTGTGAGGTAACAAGCTATATAAGGAGCCTAAACGGCCTTTTTGATCTTTTGGGAGAATATCTGGGCTCTTTCTTTTGAGAATGAAAGTAACCAGATTTCACAACCAAAACGACATCAGCCTAGCCTGGTAAGGCATCCTCATTTCTTCCTTCAGTAATCTCCAAGCTAGAATACTCTGTAACTACTTGCATCAGTTTTGAGGCTAGCCAGCTCAAGCAAGCAGGCTGAAAAAAGGCTATTTAATGGCAGCTGTTGGTGATGAAAAATACCCAATAAATAAATTTCTAAGAAGAAGGATATATATGGAAAGATTAACTCAAGACCAACAAGTCTCAACACCAAGGGAGTCATCGAAACAAACATTCTGGAACACTACGATCGCTATCTTTAGCAAAATATTGCTTTATATTCTATCCCTTCTCCGCAAGCCAATCAAGGACGACCTACCAGAAGGAGATGGATTCAGATTTATGACAAAGCCATCACCTCACGTCCTTATCCAGAGCCAAAGGCTATGCCGTGAAGTTTTCCTAGGCAATTCATTCAGAAGACCGAAAAGTCTAGGCCTTGGGAATCTTTTCGAAAGATGGCTCGGAGATTGCCTTGGATGCCTCGACACTGATAACCCAGCCTGGGCCGGTTTGAAACGGGTGTTCGTTCCTCTCTTCCGTACGTCGGAACTCGATGATGAGTCGCTCATACGAGAATGGGATAAGGAAATCAGACACCTTTACGAGAAATCCCGCGCGACAGAAAGACCGATTCCTATCGATGATGTAGTCGCTGATCTGCCTCTCAAGTTCATTCTCCGCAAGATTTTCGGCGTGACCTTTTTGGAGCAATACAACAAGGAATTTGAAGCCATCCAAGAAAATGCTGCTTTTCTCATGTTCAAAGTATTTAATGAAGACTTGGCGAAGTGGAAGTTCTACCAATTTCTCCCGACGCAAACTAACACAGCGTTATCAAATTTCGAGAGAAAATGGAGCAGACTTCTTCAGTTAGCTGAGAGAGCTGAATCCGTGAGAAACGAGGGGATTTATATGGAGCTAGTCAAGAATTATCAACACGAAAAGCGAATTATTTCGTATAAGATGTTCTCCCAAACACTCGCGGAGGTAGTTTATGCGAATAAAGACGTGGTGTTACCCAGCGCTGCGTGGCTTCTGACGCATTATGCTCTCTATCCAAACATCACTAATACTTCTCATTTCATCGAAGAATCAGCCAGATTGTGTCCAGTGTTCCCAACTTCTATGGCTAAAGTAACGACTAGAGACATTACTATCGAAAACAGTGTCATCATACCGAAAGGAACCTCTGTCCTCATGGACAATGTAGCTCTTGGTCAAAGCCCTGATTGGAAAATGGACGATCTCAACGTTTTTAGGCAAGAACGGCACAGTAACCCTGCAATGCACGCTTTGATTACGAGATTCGGCTACGGCGGGCGAAAATGCCCAGGAGGAAGGATAGCTAATCATCTTTTTGCTAGAATGCTCGAGCATCTCAAGCAAAATTGGAGCCTAATGCCCTCCCACCCTACGAAGCCAGATTCAATTCAAAAGGACCCCTCGCGTCCATTCACCACACCACTTTTTGATGTCTGGATTCTTCCCAAACAGTCGTCTTGCCTACCACATCCTAACACTCTTTATTATGATTGCCCTCCAACAGCCGAAAGCAAGGAGAAAGCGTTTATGGCTATTAGCATCAACCCAAGATCGCCGTTTTTGACAGACCAGAAAAGAGTAGATATGGCAGTTAAACTTCTCGCTGATCGGGCTGAAGAATCAGTCATTTTGCTCGCAGATGACATCGCGAGATTCAATATCCAGGCTTTTCAACACAAAAAACCCGAAATTGCCAGAACCAAAGCAAAAGAGTTGGGAGATAAGTTCGCTGAAATATTTACCAAATCGATAACAGAGTTTGGGCGGGGCCGAGTAAGTCTCTGCAGATGGACTGATCTCAATCTTCCTGAAAATATCGACCAAAGCCTACTCATTCATGAAGAACTTGTATCAAGAGTCAATTCTATCGCAAAAAAATACGTCGACTGTCGTGGACAAGGGAAAATCGATAGCTCTTATGAAGAGAGAATCAAGCTAGGTGCTAGATATATCCTCAGCGAAATCCCAGTGCTTATCTGCGGAATTCGCTATCAAGCGACATGGTACCGACTACTGTATTACTGCGGAAGCCTCGATCACTTGTCCCAATTTGCCGAAGCTAAAGATAGTCTTCATAATCTGGTACTCGATATTCTCACGAAACCAGAGTTTTCGAAGATCAGAGAAGAGATATCGGATTTGGTAGGGAGCCGTAATCTTTATAAGGTTCCAGGATTTATCGGGGTAGACATCTCTAAAGCAATTTGATCTCAAAACAAAAATCAATGACCGTGAATAGGATTCCCATGCTACATTTATTGTTTGAGTAAATCAAGCGAGAGCTCGGACAACTCGTGAGATGAGGGATTGAGTTTTTTTGGTCATTAGATCTAATGTGTGTGCGTGTTTTTGTTGTAAGATGTATGGCACTGCATACCTCACATTATTGATATATATATAAGGGCTACTGAGGCTCAAAATAATTTAGAAAGATACCTATATATTAACATTTCGCAGTCTTCCGGCAGAAACCTCACTAAGCATTTTCGCCTAAAAGCTTGGAAAGACGATTTTCGGAATCAGAAATTGTGACTTGACTAATATAGAATTGTCAAACGAGATATAATAGAATAATGATTCAGTTCTTATGATACAATGTTGTAGCATTAATTTATTTCGTCCTGGAAAAAATTTAAAGCGTAGAACATGCTTTCACTAATTATTGAAGCACGAACTATGTAAGTTTCCTAAATACCCAACCTCTTCTCTACCCTCCAAAGACAAGTCGATGATTTTCTCCCAACCATTCGTTTTGCTAATGGCGTATCCATCTTCCAATCTTTCCTTATTCGCGGTTTCAAACATTTTTCTCAACTTTTCTTTGTCCCAGTTATCTTGTTTTTCTTTGTATTTCAAACTCGCTATTCGGACAAACTCTCGTAATCTGTCTACTCTGCTGCGAAGATAGGCGAATTCAATTTCCAAGGCATCTCGATACATCACTTCAGTAAATTGGCTTCTATGTGATTCAAGTTGAGTGATTTGAGGAGAAGTGTTTGCTTCAATAAACCAAAGATTCATCTTATCATCAAGCATGAAGTCGAACCCCATGATACGGAAGGTGCCGCTTCTCTGTTCGAGAGCTGACATCGACATTCTGAGAACATGAGCGATGGATTTTTTCAGTTTTGCTCTCAGGTTATTCAGGAATTGTTTCTTTCCCTGCTCGCCGCCGGTAATTCTTCCCTGTTGATTAGCAAGAAAATTATTAGTATTTCCATTTCTATGATAAAGTTTGAAATTACTTTTCTTTCGAGGTCATCTGCGATCATTGGGAACATAGAAAGCTGCATGTCCAGCAACTTTTGCCTTTCTTCTTCTGAGGGAGCACTGTTAACGATATCATCAGACAAATGTGAGTTTGTTAAATGATTTTGTTTCTATAGGAAATTTGTGTTGTTAAGTCTCAGTCATTGAAGGAGAATCTAGTACCTCGGTTGAGTTAGGGTAATAGGTTTGCAAAGAAACTCTCGCGAATCCGTCACGGTAGAACGCAATTAGAGGGTTCGTTGCAGCGATCAACACATAGACTCTGAAATCAAATTTCTGCTGATTGTAGAGAAGCAATGGGTCGCTTATATATTTCTGGGCAATTAAGTCATCTTTGTTCTTTCCACAGAGCTTCCCCTCAGAATAATTTCTTCGAAGAGCGGCTTCATACTCTGCTGTCAGAAGGTCAACTCCCTTCCCTTGATGAGTACCAGCGCCAACTTTAATTAAGTATTGAACAGGATACGCGGCTTTGGCCTGCGCGTATTCTTCAGAGTTGAGTATTTCGAAAAACTGTAAGCACTCTTCCTTATCTAAATGAAGTGAAATGATGAGTTTCGAAAAGCATTTATTAGAAATGTTACCAAACAGACGGTAGGATACAGGGAAGAATGTATCATAGTCAATGCAGGTTTTTGGAAGACTCTTTTTCTTATATTTGCTAAAATCAACAGGTTTAGTTATTGCAGAAAACTCCATTATTTACGCAAAGAATTCCGCCATTTCTGTTTTTCCAGCGAGTGCTACTACTCCATTAATCGCGCTGTAACTTTGCGTGAGGCCTATATCCATGAATATTATGAGTGTTTTCCAACATCAAACTGTATATCATTACATGTTGAGTCTGCACCTACGCTTCTAAGCACGTCGTAATGAAACTCTTTTCCAAGCATGATACTGATATTAGGCTTTAAGATCAAATCTTCTAAGTTATTTAGCGGAAACTCCCGTTCTGCTGGAAGATTGACCGCGTCAGACACGCTCGCTATCATCTTCTTAATAGAAGCTGATTTATTAAAAGTAAATCTTTCCCAGTAAAAAGCAAATTCTGATTACCTTGATAATAAGTATGAAGCACGTTGTAATGCTTGAAAATGTTCTCAGGGTAAATCAAATTCAACACGTCGACCTCGTCGCAATAATTTTCATTCTTGAGCAAGTGATGATTCGTGAAATTCTTCACAGGACCGATGCTAGTGTATAATCCAAGTTTCTTGAAGATGTTTGCTTCAGAAATGAATTCCATATGTTTCTTTTCGAAAGTCTGAGGCTTAACGATGCCCTGAATGAGCTCTTGAGTGAGAACGGGATTAGTAAAGTATTCTCGATAGCGGCTAGGAACAAAAGCAACGAGGAAGTGACCCAAGTTTTCGGTATCGGATGTTTTGGAAATTCCCTGGTAGAGCGAATGGAACTGAAATTGATCAGAAAAAGGGTCATAGCTTGGATCAACTAATGATAAAGGCTAAGAATCTGTGAAATTGATGAAAAGTTCTTACGATCATATGATGTCATTATTTGGTTGTCAAGAGAAATAAAGGATGATAGATCAGTGTCTTCTTGTATCGACATCTCGGTTGGTGATGCTGAGAGCATTAATTGATTTTATGATCAGAGAGGAAAATAAAGAAGTTTACCTCGTCGAGTTAACCTGAGGGACGTCGATGTGACGACATGAAAGATTAACGATGTGAGTGCTGTGTAGGTGAGAATTCGGTTCATTTCTTTGAAAATTTTTTAAGATTACTATTCTCAGGCGTACATATATGAGATTTCGTTTGATTGCATTTCGTTATACCGGGTAGCTATGTTTTATATTTAAACGGATAGCAATCTTTTGAGAACTCAGCTTTCAATCTATAATTATTGCCTTTTAAATTAGAAGATAAATGCACTATGCGTGGCATAGAGTCCATATTCAAAGTCATCGGTAGAATCTAGACACGCTGACAGCAGCCAAGACAAACAAGCAGGCGCTTCCATGAAAATTTCGAGTTGCTAATAGGAAGGGCGAGGTAAAATTCGCAAAATTGGAGACAAACACGATTGCACTAAAGAATCTCGTTTCATTCCGCCTATTCAAAAGGCTGAATGTTCAGAAAGCTGCAGGCTTGGAAATGTACTGTAAAAGAATGTATCTTTAGCTGAAGAAGATTACGTCTTAGATGTTGGAGCTGTTGATAAATAGGTTCATTTTTTTTGCAAGTGGGGCTTTGGGAAATCTCGTTATCTCTATTCTTCAGAACTAAAAGACTCGTGAAGATAACTTGTTGTAAAGATTTGTTTTAGAATCAACTTGGAGCAAAATTTTGAGAAAGTTGCTCCTTGTAACCTGTTGGAGATCTCGATTTTGATTGCTTATGTGAGATAATTCAGAACGATTTGCTGTGTCAGACAAAGATGAAAATTAGACAAACAAAAAAAGCATCAATGCCAATATAATTATAGCATCATAAGACAATCTTTTTGAGAGCCTTTAAATTTCTTTTTAGCATCATTTTTGAAAATGGATTCTATATCCACTCTCTATATCTCCTTCTTTGGGAACAACTAGCCTTATACCTGAGAATCAGTAACCTCCAAACGTGCGCAGTTTTGAAAATTTTCTCATCCTGTGCCTGAGCTGAGTACATTGATTAATAGTACTCGAAAAATTCAAGTATTATTATTGAGCAATTCACAATAAAAAATATTTTAAGTCATTTCACTTGCAGGCTAAAAAACCAAGTGAAATTACGTTCTAGACTCTTACCACGCTTCCAATGAAGTTCAAGGTTATATTAAAGTATACCTACGGCGATAGCGACCCTTCGAAGGGTATTATCTCTAATATCTTCCACACAGTTGATTCAGATATCGTCACTCAATACGCAAATCAAAATCAATTCATCTTCCGCAAATCAGATTTCATTACACTTCTGCAGGCTGATGGTGCGCATTTTGACCACGACTCAATTCGCATATTTTCTGAAGAAGAAAATGCATATTATCTCTTAACCGATGACTTTGACATACAAATCGATCCTTATTCTGGTCCCTCTGAACTCCTCCTATGGATTCGCTCTTCTAAAGCAATTGATAACCATTCGCAGATCGAACTTATCTTGAACGAGATTCAAAATCTACGAAAAAGCTTCAGCACAATGGAATCGCAAATCCAAGAGCTACAAAAGAATCAGACTTCATTCACCGAGCAGCTCCAAGCTGCTAATACACAAATCCAGACGCTTTCAGCAGCTTCAAATCCTAATCAAATTGGTAATGGGTCTATGCTGGCCAGTAGGAATACAAATAGTCCAGCGCTTTTATTAGGAGGACCATCTTTTTTGAGGCAAGACAGCAAAACTTCAAACGCAAGGAGTGAAGGGGATTTTCTAATGAATGTAAGCAATCCGCCTTTACAAAGCGTGAAGTCTAGCATTACAACTTTTGAATTTTCTGCTGAAATGCCAACGTTTGCAAAAAAGAAATCATTTATCGACTCTAGCAAGCTACCTAATCTTGGTTCAATTGACATGGCTATTCTGTACTCTGAACCGCTTGTGCGTAAATTGGAAAACGGCACTGAGCCATGTGGAGACCCGGTTGATTTTGAGGAAGAAAGCAATAAGTTGCTAGAAATTCTTAAGGCGAAGAACAAGCGCATTGATTTGATTTTTCAAATCGCTACAAAGGACCGCTTGGTTGAGGTCCTTGCAAAAGGCCCTTCGATTCTTCACATTATCTGCCACGGCGAATACAGCAAGCAGGAAAAGCAATTTTACTTGTGTTTTGAAGGCGAAAACGGCGAACTGCTGGAATTTTACTCGGAAAATCTGCGGTCCATTATCGAGAAAATCGAAATATCTTCCGTAAAGCTCGTCTTCGTGAACGCTTGCCATTCGGAAGAAGTCGCAAAGGTCTTCCTTCAAGCTGGAGTTCCTTGCGTTATCGCGATTCAGTCTGAACTGAGGATCGCGGATAGCGTCGCTCAGAAATTTTCTCAGCATTTTTATAACCATATTTTCGATGGAATGGCCATCAAAACCGCCTTTGAACTCGCTAAAGTAGCAGCCAGCTCAATGGATTTGAACACCTGCTGCTGCGCACATACCCATAAGGATGATTGTCCTTGGTATAAGGACTTAGCGCTCAAAGAAAGCTTCAAAAAAGCACATCAATTCCATGTACCGCTCTGCCTAGACTGTCCTAAAAGAAATAAACACATTCACAATGGAAATTGCAAATGGGCGCAAGATTTTCAATTTGTTTATAAATGCGACCCATTCGACGCGCCTCAAGGCGTCTCGGATCGAGAAATCTGGACTTGCTGCTGTTCTCCTGAGCTCCCGCATAATGAGTCCCTCAAATTTAAGAAATTCTGTCTAACTGAGTCCTCGGATCAAATGGTGCTATTTTCAAACAGAGAAGCCGGTGTTGTGACAAACAAGAACCCTTATAGCGTCATTGAGCAGAAATTTGCTGTGAAAAGGATCATGGGGCGTAACCGCGAGCTGCACCAGCTCTATGAGATCCTCACTTCAAAGGACCTTAAGTTCGTACAGCTGAACGGCAGCGAGGGAGTGGGCAAAACGTCATTGGTCAAGCAACTCGCGAATTATTTATACGAGCGTGGACACTTCAGAGACAAAATTTGTATTATCATGATGGAAAAAACGCCTTCCATATCGCATTTTAAATCGGACCTCTATAAGGAAGTGCCAGGAGCTTATGATTTTAAGAGCTTTTGTGAGTCGATCAAACTGAGCAAGATTCTCTTCATATTAGAAAAATGCGACTTGTTGCTTGAAAATCATAAGAAGGACTTCGTTGAGACTCTTAAGCAGATATCAGAGGCCGCGAAATACGTGAAATTCATCATTATAAAAAACGAGTATGAAAGACTGGGTTTGGTTGAGTCTTTGGTTATGATGAGGGATCTGCAGCCGATAGACGCAGCTAAAATTCTGTTGAATCTGTCTTACAAGTCGTTGAGTATTAATGATAGGAAATTGGACGAATTGGCGCAGAGGTCGCTGTTTCAAAAGATACGGCTTACACCGCAGAAAATATGGTGTATTTCCGAGAGGTTGAAGAGAGAGTCGCTTGACTACATTGAGAACGACATGATATTTAGCCAAGATTCCAGCTACAAGACAAAAGCGGAGGAAAACGAAGAAGCAATAGGAAAAACTCTCAGGTAAGATTTCCCTTCTGTGTATCTGATTTCAGTATTAAAATAAATTAACTAGAGCGATCTCTGACAAAAGCCTGATCAGTTACAACCTCGTGCTGATGATCTGCTTGTTCACTTCAGGAGTCTCCTCCCGAGACATGAAGCAGCTGGAGAGCCTCGATATGATTCCATCTACCTGGGTGAATATCCTCGGGAAATTGTTAAACTCCAAGAGCGGCAAGGAGAAAGATCCCAAGGAAGACGAGGACGAAGAGGCCGCTGAGGACAGCGATGATGAGGAAGAAGAAGAGGAAAAGCAAGAAGCAGAGGATGATTTCCCGCAAGCTCAGCCAGTTCGGGACGTCGATGTCCTCAAACCCGGTAACTATTTTTGGACGGTAATCACAAAGGCGAACCACGATACTCTATATTACCAACCAGCCCAATTCGTAAACAAATACATTGATAAAAAACTCAAACCTGAGGTAGTACACCTCGAGCTTCGCAAATTGCAGTACCTGACGCTCATATCGCTGTCTCTGATCAAAAGAATCAAACGCATTAATCTCTACCACGAGAAACTATGCGAGAACAGCTCTGTAAGCAACCATGGAATTTGGACGCCGAACCAAAACAATACGTTATATTGCAAATTCATCAAAGATAATAGAAAATTGACGTATATCGACTACCCGAAGGAAGGCGCGGATGCCTTCGACTTGCCAAGAATTAAAAAAGTGTTTGAGTTCCACGAATCGAATTTCCTTAGTTGCATTGACGCTGAATCGATTCAAATGATAATTCAAACAGATGGTTCGCTGTATGGCGAGACACTTGACCTCATTGAGATCCTGTGGATAGCTATACCGACTCTTTTCAAGCTGATATCGACAAGAGAATCAGGAGCCAGAGATCTAGCTTTAAGGGCGCTAACCATGCTACAACTGCTGGATATAAAGGACGACAGAGTGATGTTATTGAAAGCGAAACTTCATCTTTTCCTTGCTTCGTTATATTTATACGAGAAAGATAATGCAGATTTTTCGGCTAATACTGTTACTTCTGAGCTGGAGGATGTCGAAAAGATCCAAGAGCAGATCCAGGATGATAAGATCCACACCGCGCTTTCGCATTATGTTGCTTTTACGCGAGGAGTTTTCTATCATCGGCACAAAAAAGAAAGCAGCCATCACAATCACGGCCATAAGCACACTCATCATGATGGAAAGAAACATTCGCTCGCACACTTGCATCTTCATTCGCATGGCGAAGATGATCAAGTTCTCCAGCTGCTGAAGGAGTGCGATGCGTTTCTAAAGGATCTGGACCATCTTTATGACATCGAGAGATGCAAGGTGTCGTTGTTATCGGCGCATCTTCTGTGGAAATGTGAGCAAATTAATGAGCCTACGCTTGTTGAGAGGATCAAGAGCTCGATCGGGATTTTTAATGTATATAAACTCAAGCGGCTTGAGCTAAAAGCAACGTACCTTTATGCTCAAATTCATCTTATGTAAGTTTAACATTATCATCTTTTGAAATCTAACAATGACACCAAGACTGTTGAGAGCTGCCAGAGAGAAGAAGCCAGCCGATGAAGCGAGGATAAAGCAGCTTTCTGAAGGGCTGACTCAAGCGAAAAACCATTATCTCACGAAAAGCGCACTGGTTTTGGCACAGCAGGTACGAAATATTGTTTATTACATTATATCCTCATTACCGCTATATACAATGCATTCCCTACCACTCTCTCTCTTGATAAGCTCTTATTCATCTTATTTGCTTTAGATTAAAGACAAAGGCTATGAGACTAAGATCATTCGAATGATTGACGAAATCAACATTGAAATCCGCTATGGATATTTCAACGTTTTTGTTTTCTTGCGAGCAGCTCCAAATGTAGAACTTGTGCCTCTTCCTGATCAGCAGAACCCAACAAGCTCCATCTGCAACGTAAAACCATTAGGACACCCAACGAAGCTTGGCTCGCTGTTTAAGAATGGGCTTTTTGACGCCCTCAACCAGAAGGGAAAATTGCTATTTTTAAAATTTGGTGATTTAACCAAAGAGGCCCTCATCGAGGGGCTTCGAGACGGCTGCCGCATTCTTAGACTCAATTGCCTAGTGGTCGTTCCAGACGAAGACTGCATTGTCGTCGAGGATCACATTGGACGAGCCGAGCGCATCTCCTACACGAAATTGAAGGAGATTTTCCTCAGTACAAAAGCCGTCGCCACCAACATTAGCAACGCGAATACTCTACAGCAAGAGCGGTCCTTCGACCTCCTCATCCTCGCTTCCAAAAACGACAAAAAGACTGCAACTTTCTTCGCAAAGGAGCTGATGGTGCGGCATATAATCACTTTTAACTTCAAAAACAAAGAGAAAGATTTTAAACACAAACTGTACGAAGATGAATGCATTGATAAATTCTCCCAGTATTTCTATGAAGAAATTGTTGAGGGACACACAATAAAGGAGTCCTTTAACTCAGCGTACACAAAAACCTTCGATTACTTATCCGCCTCCTTCTTCGACGCCAGAGACAACAACTACATCATCGCTCAGATCGGCGTTGGCCCGATCCTTCTGCCTGAAGACCAAGACCATCAGATATCTCTTTATGGAACCCATCAAAGCACGCTGCCGCCAGGAAAGGTCGAAGACGTGAGTAAAGCTCGGTGTCCAACGAATATCCAGAAGCTGATAACCCCTTTTATCGGCCGAAACATCGATATTGATGCTCTAGCACAGTTGTTGGTCAACGATAACTATCATTTCGTTAAATTGACTGGAGAACCTGGGATCGGGAAGACCTTATTTCTACTTCAATTCGGTTATTTTAGCGTGACGCATAGTCTCTTTCCAGATGGAGTTTTCTATTTCGGGCTGAAGAGCATATTAGACAGCAACAAGGAGCTGACTGACGTGATGAAGGAGACGTTCGGAGCGAAATTTGAGAATAATATTAAAAATTTCTTTAGAGAGAAGAAGATGCTCATCATCTTTGATGATTTCGATCTTTTTTACGTGAGGAACCTCCGATTCCCACGGCTGGTGTTTTGTACGTTAAAGGAATGTAAAATCTCAACGATTATCGTTACAAACACTCAAACGAGTTCTCCTTTGCAGAAAAAAGGCAAGCGGCAGGACCTGGAGCAAAAGCAAAAAGTCGTCGAGGCTGAATTCGTTAAGGCAGAGCACACGCTTCAACCGCTTTCGCCTGAAGAAATGGCTCATTTGCTGCTTTCTCTTGCGAACGTGGACCTCGCCGCCAACTGCCCGATTGAGGTGATAATGGCGCTTCCTTTCATAAAGAAAAGCAGAGGAAATCCCAAAACCCTCGTTGAGAAGCTATGGAACGAGGAAATAACAATTAACAAGCGCAAAGTCAAGGTAAACTCGTATTATGAGTCTCAATTGGACATCGACAATGTGATCATGTCCCAGAACTATCTGCAAAGACTGCCGCGGGCGGCGTTGAACCTAAGCAGGCATTCTAGCAACCTTTCGATCGACTTAAAACGAACAACGAGCTTGAAAATGGCGAAACCTTTCTTCAGTACCTCGCTTAAAGAGGCTCAGACGCCAGACAACCGGAAAAAACAAAAGAATGTTTCAGGGAAATTTGGAGATTATACTTCGCATAGGAGACGGAAGTCAGGAGGGGCGTTAACCCAAGTACCTAAAAGAAACTTGGTAAAAGATGTTTTGCGATTTGATGAGATGGAGGACGAGGAGGAGAAAAAAGAAATAAATCCGAAGCAAAAACATAGAGTAGGAAGAAAGGAATTTCAAGGAGGAATGAACTATCTGCAACCCGGATTTGACGTGCATTACGAAGGCAGAAAATCGTTGGAAACTCAGCTGTATTATCAGCAAGATTTCCTTGAAAAGGCGTTGAAGGATAACGTTAATCGTATCAGCCAAAGGTTTGGTCCGAAGAACACTGATTTGATAATCGAAAGTCATGAGAAAGATTTTGACTACTCTCCCGATGGTGAAATGGATCCACAGTTCCATGGACAAAGCGAAGAGGCTGAACATGAGAATGGGAGATATGCGGAAGAGGAAGAAGAGGATCAATTCAATGCCGGATACGTGGAGGATGTTTCGTCTTCTGATCATGAGAATGATGAGAAGGATGCAGAAGGAGAAGGCATAAATAAGATTGGAACTTTGAAGAGTTTTGAAGAGGAAAGTGGCAATGACAAAGGAGAAGGAGGAGAGGAAGAAAAACATAAAAGCGAGGTGATTGGCGACAGTGAACAAGGCCAAGATAAAAGCAATCCAACAAATTTAAATGAGTTAGAAAAAGAAAACCACTTTCATAAAGAATTAAGTGAAGTGAATATTGAAAAGGAACTGAATGGAGCAGAAAAAGATGATAAATCTGTTGAAGATGATGCAGGCAATAGATTTAATGAAGAGGACTGATCCATTGTATTACCTACATTAAAATATTTTCATTTTGATAAAATAGCAATCGACGCTATATCTTGTAACTTTATACTAAAATGAATTTAG
>ENA-UOTX01001414-UOTX01001414.1-compost-metagenome-genome-assembly--contig:-NODE-1414-length-18040-cov-7.487168_pt1 | contig 18040 bp, 16 predicted proteins | sample MGYA00238143_ERZ746982 | MGnify/ENA primary metagenome ERZ746982 (study PRJEB28758, sample SAMN06268862) | compost metagenome | isolation source: single cell | place: USA: California, Emeryville, Joint... | reverse complement strand
AAGCCTTTTGGAAACCTCTAAAGGATTGCAAGCTTTTCCAAATATACCAGGACGAATTATTCAGGCTACAATTTTATTTCTCATAAGGTCACACATATTCTCTGTCATTGGAACATAGGAGTGAAGAGTTGTGCAATATTTATTTATCAATAGGATGAAATGAGACGAAAGGAAATGGAGACCCTCGTGCAGTCAACCAACTCATAAGATATTTGATTTTGAGGAAAATTTCAAGATTCAGCAAAATGGAAATCCATATTTAACTCAGTATTTGCAAACCACTGGAATCAAAAAGACTTTATCTAAGTTTTCCAAAAGATTAGTGGAGAACGCTCTGCTATATCAGCAAAGATTGAGAATTGATCGGCTTCCGAGAGAAAATGGATCGTGGAAAACTTGAAATTGCAATTTAATGAAATGGAAACCGTTCTATTTGTAATAGCCAATCGAATTAAGAAAAAAGTTCTCACTCTTTAGGAAGAAATTTGAATATTTAATATTTTTACACAAAATCAATCTTTAATAAAAATGGTTTCTAAAGCAAAATTTATTGTTTTGCTTTTCCTTAATTATCTGATTAATTTGATTTCTTTGGGGACTGCACCTCCTACTTTTAAATCAATAATGAAAATGAGGATGGTCACGCATCAACTATCCTTTTTCTTGAGTCCTATCTGTGTTAAATGACGTTTTTGGTTGCTATTACGGGTTTTTTTTTTGAAAGTTGCTCTCATCGATACACAAATGTCTCTGAGTTGACTAATTTAGAGATTGGAAATTAAGGTTGTGCTTCTTACTCAGCTGGCTTTGCCACAACACTTATGAAAAAATAGGTTCTTGCGTTTCCTTGCTGGGATCTCATACGGTTTAAAGTAAGATGCTTCTCGAATTGGAAAGAATAGACAATCCCACGGAGATTCTGAAAATTAGAATTTATGATCTGTAGGTTCGGTAACTTTATAATGGTACTAACGCTACTTGAGTTTATTCATCAGTATTGATCCTCTTGAGCATGAATTTGACAATGCTATTTGAGCTTTCGAAGGTTTTAAACCCTTTGAGCATGCTCCCTCTTGAATAGCACACCAAATGAGTGCTGCTTGGAAAAAAGAGCAAAATTGGTTGTTATGTTATAGGTTCCTCTAATAATCAGACAAACACCGATGAATCCGGTTGTTTATTACTAAAAATGCAATTATGAACTTAACTATGCTTAGAATAGCAAAAGTTAGCCAATTCATTTTATCGTAGATAATTTTGGCATAATATGAGAGTCGATTTTGATCGTGATATGACTACACAGCAGTACATAGCAAATTTGATACTAAATCCTGCTCATTTGTTTTATGAATATTGGAGGTATCCAATTCTATTTGATCTGCTAGTGATCACTGGTAGAGAGCGTCAAATATTATTCGGAGGAGTTATAGGTCTTTAGATTTACCAAAAAAAATCCAATGGCAATATATGATGCATAAAACGTTATCACTTTCAAGTCAGAATAACAAAAAAACAGCAACAATAACTAAATATTAGCCTTTAGGACATTAAGGTTCAAATTTATCCTTTCTTGCTCCCTGGATCTGTTGAGCCAATTCCATCTCATCAGGGCCAAAACTCAAATCTCCAGTTCCTCTCTTCGTTACGACGGTTGGTCCTAATTCAACCATTTGTGAGAGATTTGGCTGTTCCGTAGACCTTCTCTCAATAATATTTGACTTTTCTGTTTTGAGTCCCATAGCAGACGGAGAAAAGACGCTATCTTCCGCAAGACGATGCGGACCCGACGGATTCTTCCTTTTGATATTCGAGATCATCGACATAACCGAAAAACAAAAGCAGCCAACTAACACAGTCAATCCTATTCCCATCAACACGAGCAGGAACGTCGGCCATATGAATTTTAAAGAAATTATCAATTGTCTAGTGCAGCTCTTATCAGGATTGTAATATAGCTCATCAGAATACAAATATTCTGATGAAGACCCATTTCTCTCGGCCGACTTCGTATTTTTAAAGTTTGTAAAATTGTAAACCTCCGCTCTGCAAAACAGCCCTTTCGCCTCAATTGCCAGCTTTATATCGCGTCCAGGACTTCCAGCGCAATAGATACTGGCTGGGCTATAGGATAGACGCCCATGCCAGACTTTAAAATCAGACACGGTATATAAATGTGTCATTTCTCCGTCGAATGCTACTTGAGACATCTGTTCTAATGAATTTATTTTTTGCATGTACATGTCTGCGGAATCAAAATTTTGAGATTTGCTATGTCGTATTAAAAAAACCGTTTTTGAGGTTTGCTCAAATAAGCCAAAGTATTTCGAGTCGGCGTTCTGTGCCGCCGGAATTATTTGATATTTCCCCACTTTCTCGTTGGTTGGAAGCTTGTTGAGAATTAAAACTCTGCTTTCTCTCAGGTCGGTAGCATTATCATATACAATATACTCATACAAATGGTCCTTCGTGAGAATCCATACTGCCCGCTGCGAAATCTCCAGTTGTATGATTTCGAACCCAAGCTCTAATTCGTCCAGCACTTGGAAGGTATTCTCATCGAAATTATATTGCGCAAACACAATGCTCCTACGAAAAACTAAATAGATTGTATCCTCACAGCGTCTGATCGTCTGCGTTTCATTAAGCGCAATAACACGATTATTCACAGTGATTTCAGAAACATTTTTAATGCTTTGAGGGTTTTCCAGCTCAAGATCCAGGAAATTTAAGCCTGTTTCCAGCAACACGACCAGAGCCTGGTTGATAAGGACAACGTCTTTGATTCTTTCAGATGAGAGCCAGACGCGGTCCACGACCTTAATTGCTACAGAATTTCCCAGCTCATAAAACAGCACGTTATGATTGCCAATTATCAGAAGAGAGTTGTTGTAGCTGACCGCTTTCGAAATAAGGTTCGTGCCGACTGCTTCTATCTTGAGCATCGAGGAAGAGAGAGGCTTTTCAAGGTTATCCTTAGCGTAAATGCTCATTCTTCCCACCGTTGAACCTTGTCTTAAGGACAGTACGTATAAAAATTGACTTGTTAGATGTAGATAGGCGTTTTGCTCAAAGATAACTGCCGCTGGGGCGAGAGGGGTTCCTTGAAGGCTAGGGTTGCTGAGTACGCAGTCTTGGACTGGATCGGCGAAATTGTAAGTAAATGTCACGTTTTCTGATGTTAATTCTTCGAGATTCATCGAAAATTCTTCTTCTGTTTCATAGTCGAGGATGAGAGTACGATCCTGTAACGAGTTCTTGAATTCGATGTCATTGCCGAAAGCTGCAAGAGCTCCAATGCTCCAAATAAGTATGTGAATGTGCATAAAATTGAGAGATATATTTTATTAAATAGAATGCTTGGTATTGAAATAACTGAATTTGATGTTTTATTTTTCATCATTGGGAGCTTCTCTGTGGCTCAAATATATTTTTTTCCAACAAAAAAAGTGCAACGACTCTTCATTCAAGTCTCTCATTCAAAAAATATGCAAACTCGTTTTAATAGTTATTGTTCAATATTGTGAATCGATGGATGGACATTTTGAATGACTTTGTGGAGAGGCTTGTTTGAAAATCGAAAATGAAAACCCGCACGAGAACCGAATCAACGGCTGGAATAATAGCAAACAATGTAATTTCTTGAGTTTATCAATTATGAAAAAAACATAGTTAAGTGGACGGAATTAAGTGGTGCTGCTGATTGCGGCTATTAATTGCTCATAAGGATTTTCATTAGTGTAAATTGGAATAATAGTTAGTTCAATGGTGATTTTAAGAGTGTGGATTAAGGTTTAGACTGTTCACATTCCTTTGAATAAAGAAACAGGATTTTTAGATCTCAATTAGCACACTCCAACAACAACAAAGCGAGAATGAGATACATAACTTTATAGAAGCAGGACGTTATCTCAATATTTAGAAGTTAACCTTCGAAAATAAGAGTGAAGAGTGAAAATTAATAATACGAAACTTGATTAGCAAATTGATGAGATTTGATATGAGAAATTTAATTTCTACTAAGCAAGCACAACTGAAAAAGCTCTTCTGCAGGGCATAATGATTCTTTCCAAGTACTCTGAGATTTCTTTTCGGAATGAGTAGCTCAAGAAATTAAAATTTATGCCCCTATATTGCATATGCCTCGACTATTGGTTTCGAATAAAACGCAATTGACTTTGGACTTTTTGTTTTTTTCTCCCCATATGGGACTCACTATCCATCCTGGGCTCTAATGCGCATCATTTTCTTCATATTGTTAAGAGATTCTAGTTCCTCACGCAAAACAAACCTCATGAGCGAGTATTAGAGTATACATATAATAACAAAGTTCTCAGCAAATGACAGGAGATAGAGTACAAGCGATTGTCGAAATTACTCAAAATCGGCTTTTGGATCTATTTGCATTTGCAAATGATAATGCAATAATTAAAATTCCTTGAATTCTTGCATTGGAACATGGTAATGTAGTCGAAATAGTCGATGAGGATTCTATTGAGAAATTTCCCACAAAAGCGCCATTTGAAGAGCATGTCGCTGCGGTAGCGACTGGAAATTTTAAAGCTTTATTAATTGATTGCGATAATTAATATACTCCTTTTTATTTACTTAGCCCTTGAAGCTTGGCCGTCATTCAATTGTTCCATGCATAACCCCTTCTACGTGGAGAACCTTATCAAGATACAAAGTAAAACTCACTCCATGTTTCATTTTTCATAAAACCTCAGTTGAAAAAAAACTAATTTTCGTTGAATAGCAAACCGACCAAACTAAGATTTCAGTTCTAAATGATATAGAACTGCATCGGAGTTGACTTTTCATTCGCTCGAATGCTTTTTCGAAAGAGGAAGAATCTCTGATTAGTCACTCTAAGAAAACAATTTCTTATAAAAATTAGTTTGAAGGCAGTATTTCGAATTATTCTCTCATTAAGGAAATAGAATGAGAGGTTCCCTACTGAACATAATAAAAAAAGAGTATTTTTTAGCAAAACTATCGATTCTCCAAGCGGCAACTAATTTCTTGACAGTAGCGTGGAAACTCATTTCTATTCTCCATGATCAGTTGACGTCGAATTGTTAAGCTGGATAATGTCAGGAGATTGCATTCAATCTCTTAAATCGACACGAAGATCGCATGACAAAACATTTACTACATCTTTATGAATAATTTGATGCTGAGTTTTTCATGCAGAAATGAGAGTAGCACAGTTGTCTGCCTCTTTTCAGGCTTATTCTACCGAATTGCTTCTTAGCAAACATTCAATGAGCATAATGAATAAATCCTTTAGAGTTTCTTTGGAACTTCAAGTTATGAAAATTTGTTGAACCAATACTTTAACATATTTCTGAGAGAGATTTTTTCTCTAAATTTACTATGCTAGAGCATTCTCTGCGATTGTTATTATTTCTTCCTGATTTATACCACAGATTTCGAGGATATCCCTCAAAAATATGTTAATCTCAATATATATATAAGCTTAGGATAGAAATATAAGGAAACCTAACCACCCTCATTTTTTATTGTGTTGCAAGTATGAGCTTGGGAAAGTTTACGACAGATAAACCAAAAAACTATCCAAAATACTGAAATTCTCCCTATATTTCGAAAACTGATGTTAATAATACTGAAGATAATTTGAATACTCTCGAATAATTTGTAAATTTGTGAATAGAAGATTTTATTTCGAAGAAACAAAAGAAACAAGCTTTTCGATTGTCATCTCTTCTATGGAAAATCTGAGCTTAGAGAAGCAGAATTTTTTGTTAAAATATTGTGCCTACATATTCTTGGCAAATATCTTATCCCTTTTGGTTGATGACTCCGCTTCTGCAGGAAAGAATAAAAAAAATTAGAAAAGCTGCTCGTAGATTCCGTTAGAAAAACCAGTTGTATTGTGCCTTGGAGGTTTATCTAGCAAGAGATGGAAATAGGATTGTGAAATGAGGTGTAGTGACGATCTCAGATTATATTTAGAGATTTCTCAGGACAACAAAGTGAAATTAACTTATTTTCCATCTATATATCTATTATTCCAAAGAGCTGTCGCATTTAATGTCATATTCGACTTGCAATAGATATCATAAAAGATTTTTCCCAAGAATATTCGCAACTACAGCCAAGCCAACTAATCAGAATATTTTTTCTGCGATTCTTAGTTTGCTTTGCATAATAGGCCTCGCTGAGTAAGGAATTTTTCAACAACTAGCACCAATCCTACGCTCTATTGATTCATTCAAAACAATCAAATTTAATTACAGGATCTATCGAACATGCTTCAGTAAATAGCATCTTCGAAGCCTTCTTGAAAAATAATGAATATAATGAAATGTCGCTTGCAATTCTGGTCTGTAGCATTGGGGTGTGTATGGAGCTCAGGCCTCATTCGATTAGTTGATTTTCAACAATTTCCCAAGAAATTAAGAGTCATTTCCTTCCATTCAAGTGAACATGGTTATGCCTAACTCCTGACATGGTTTCATATTACTAACTTTACACCCTAACTCACAGCACTTAGAATTCATCGTGAACTTTGGAGTTCTTTTGAGCAAGAAAAGAACAATGGAATTCAATAGCTCGCAATTACTTAAAGAATTCAGGTGTCATTCATTTGGTCACCTTGGAATTTGAATTTTTTTGTATGTTGAAGTAAGTTAAAAACAATGCCAGCATTTAGCTGAAGCAAATTTTTCGATGCATTGCTGATAATTTATATTAGAATTACTGAGCGTTGATTCAAGAATACCAATACCTAACTGATTAAATAAACCCACGCTTCTATTACGCTAAATTTTCTGTTAATACATTCAGAGGTTCTCCAAATTTCCAAGTTCTAGAATCAAATTTATTTTATTCGCATCTCCTTCAGTCCAATTGAATGATTAATTTTATTCAGTTCCATCGAAAAAAGAATAAACTTCTATGATAAAAAGTTTCAAATCGCTACTTATGGAAATATAATTCATTATTATCTGTATTAATGTCATTTGAAGACTGGTGTCCTTACCAATTCTTTCAAGAAACCATGCAAAATCAAGGTTTTGATTCATATGACTCTCAGATGCTTGCTTCTCACCAGCCATGCAACGAATTGTTGGACAGAATGGATTTCAGATCCATTGAAGAGTTCCTCCAGACTCCAGTCAAGCTCGGTGATCCGGCACTTGCGACTCTGCTGGATCTTGAGAGCCCGAGCACGAAAAGCGCAAAGCATACGAAAGACTGTCTCAAATTTTGTCGAAAACTCTCTAATGTTGTCTTATCCCAACTCAACACGAAATCGAAACTAATTCAAGGAGTGTTGAGGTTAAACGCTGAAGCTCTTGCAACCCTCGTTCCGCTTCTAGATCTCAAGCCGGTCGATGTTTCTGAGCTTGAATATTTTCAATTCCAGGCTCTTCTGAGACTTTGGAGAGATTTCAAAGAAGTGCTGTCTTATCACAAAAACAAGAAAATTTGTGTTGTAAAACAAGAATATTGGGATCTAATTTTTGACAAAGCAACTTGTACTGCTGCTTATCAAAAGATCTTCTGTGGCCTGAGTGATGGAACGAAGAGTTTTGCGATGAGGTCACTTGTGAAAGATAGTATTTTCAGTTCTATTCTAGCTCGGCTGTTATATAGTTCGAGCAAAGTCATTGCGCTGATATTGGCTCTAAGAGACTCCTCAGAGAGAGGTTTGGGTATACGAAGACTCTCAACGATTGATAATTTCATCATAATGATGATGCACCCGAGTTATATTAGTTTCTATAACCATAGGGCTGGGAAATTTGCTTTGGAGTGTTGCAATAAATGTAAGGTTTGCTGCTCGAAGAAGATTCCTGATGGCTTCTTGGACATTTTACAAAACTCGAGGCTTCAAGTAAAAGAGTTGATAGCGAATCTGACGCACATTCTGGAAAATTCGGGATCGAATGAGATTGGAGCAGTTGCTAGTATTCTGGAACTTGCAGTTAATAATTTTTAATCATGATTCAGAGAAAGAGGTTCAAAATGAATCAGGATCATGAGTGACGATAATAATTCAATTCGGCTTGAGATATCTATTGTAAAGTAATTTACATCTGGAGCGTGTGAATATTATGGTGAGTTGAAAATTCTCTATGTTTTTCCTAGTTGTTGGAGATTTTCTCTCTTTTTTTTGGGTACATCGAATGTAAATAAAAATCGCAACATGTTCATGCAATCATAAGACTATTTCCATATATTACATACCCTTGCAATAATAATTTAGCTGTGTTGATCTGCTATAGTATTTAAGCAGTTTTCATGGCATAATTCATGCTACTTTTTGAACAAGTAACTCACGAACAATTTCGTCTGTGCTTTGTAGCAAAAATCCAAAAAAGTTTATCTTGAAATTCGTATTTTGGAAATGAGGACCTTTATTTTTGATGCTCGTGATTGGAGTTGCTTTGGATACAGTAAACTCTCGAAATTTTATTTGATAGGTTTGGAAATAATAAGAAATGAGCCTATAGAAATCAGAAACAGTTATTCTAAAAAGAATTGCGTTAAAGCGTATCTGCTAGATTTCATAGGCCAACAAGTATTTCGACGAGTATCCGAGTAAAACGACCAAATAGATAGCCCATTCTCCAGCAAACGAGTAAAAGAAATATTCAAGCGTCAACATGGTAATACCCATTAGATACAAAATTTTCGTAGTTCAAGTGAGACAAATAAATTGAGGAAAAGCAAAAGAAATGTTGTAAGTCGCTGAACTCCAGCTATAGCCATTGACTTCACCAAATAAAAGAATATTCACATAATAAAACTGGTTTTCCCAAATTATTTTCATGCATAGTCTCTTAAAATATTTTTAGCGTAAACAGCAAATATGAGAAAAGGAAGCAGCAAAAATAGTTAGATATTAGAGAGCAATAACAAAATTCCTACTCAAGATTCCTTGTATTACAACTATGTCTAAGGCAATTGAGTCAAACAATGGCTTTCTTTTTGTTGATTAACAATTAATAAGTTAAGCTCATACACAAATAAAATTGCTTCCTCAGAATGTTGACTGAAAAGTCGATTCTTTGTAACAAACGCAGCTTCAAGATTTTATTTATCATTCTGGTCAAAGTGTCACTCGCAATGAAATTTAGAGGAAATTTTCTATAATACTTCGCTATTAGAGTTATTGACCCGATGCTCTTTATCAGGCAAGATAAATACCAATAATATCATTGAATACTAATTCAAAAGCTGCCTTCATATATAAACTGAATAAGAAAACAGGTTTTGTAGTTTTTTCTCAGAGATTCGTTGAATGGTCTTTCTACAACTCATCCTGAGAGTTTCGAGAAGGATGAAATGATTTATGGGGATTTCTTTCTTCATTCAAGACCAGTTGGCAAACTCTATAATTAGTCTATATAACGTGGAATCAGCAAAAGATTAATTTGGTACTGAAAGTTGACGTATTTGAATTTTATTTTTCTCATGAATAGAAAGAGTTCCGAAAGGTTATAAGGCTATTCAAGTGAGGTGCAATGAAACTCGTGCTTCTTTGTTGATATAGCATCAACAAGTGATTATTTCAATTCCAGTGTGAATCTTGAGTGTTGCTTCAATCCTGAGCTCTTGGCTGAATCAACGCAAATTTTTTGTGGAATTGCTTGCAAATCATCAGAAATTGTAAGAGACTGTTTGGTAAGACATTAATACATATGAGATTAAGACGCATTGACTTTACGAAAGGATTTCATTCACATTTTCGTGTTCGAGTAGTTTTGTTTTTTTTTTCCCAATAAGAGTCACTCCTAATTTACTTAGTCTCACAAGCACTCATACTAACTCCTCAAGAGACTTGAAGATATCTATATATCTTTGATAGTCATAGCTTAGTTTTGCGAATTTTACTAAGTATCACTAAAAAAACGCATATCATAGTTGTAGGTTTAATATTATGGACTGCATTCAACTAAATCTCACTAGCTCTTATGCGACATTAAAGGCATTAAGGACACTGCCAGTTTAGCTTGCTCACCCGATTAAATTCAATTATTTTTTAATTTTCTTCAATGGAAAAGAGCCAATTCATAATCATGATTTTGCCTTTAAGTTCATAAGTTGAAATAAACACGTACCTAACACTCAATTAGGTAGCCAACGTTCTCTCGTTTTCATAAGGAGACGTGTCCAAGACGGCAGATACAGATGATATCATATCAAATTTGTGATTTCTGATCAATCTGCTGATTATGAAGAAGAAGATTTTTCCTATCACTATTGTTCCTACAAGAAATCCGATACTTTTCATTGGCTGGGGCATTTAAGACATGTTCTTTCTTATCCTCAAAAAAAGAGCTACCCTCATCAATTCATCTCTTCGCAAGTTCCTATGCACTCTTCGATTAGATTTGAACGGCACGATTTTGTGCCATGTGCGAAAGAAAAGACAACTTTTGGAGTCAGATTCTACAGCATTAGAAAGAGAAGCGACCTTCTGCCGTTTTTCGAAAAATTCCTTTCTTTGAGAGTAGTGTGATGCATTGAACCGAAAAACACTTGAAAACTCAGAGTGCACAGACTTCGGAAGATTTCGAACTAGCAACGCTTAAATTCTCGAATAAGAGAGAATTTCAGAATTCCAGCAATTGAAGAATTGGAATTGTGAAACTGAATAAGCAATAAGTTAAATAACTTTTTATTTTTTTATAATAAAATCGATAAGATTTATTGCAGCTTCGAAAATTAGTTCCATGACGCTTGCCTTAAATTAGTCTTGATCTCGCTGATCTTAAGCTCAGGACCTTATTTCCCAGTATTTCTCAATTTAACGTTAAGCTGATTCAAACTTGAGCCTCTCTCAATGGCTTTGAGGCTCGGCTGATGCTCATACTTTTTCAAAGGCAAAATTTCTTAATCAGAGGAAGCTTTTATTTGAAGTTCTCAAAATAATAATCAACTTTGTCTTGCTTGGTTAGCAATGAATATTTCGAATAAAATGAAAATAATGATATCTAAAGGCAATTGACTGCATCTCTCTCCAGTAAAAATGTAATGATCCTTATCACAAAAATTTTCAAACATTATAACGGGATCAGTAGTAGTGATTCTTTCTAGAGATCCAGGCACATTTGTCTCATCCTAATGGAGAAGAGGAGTTAGACACACTAGCAGAGATAATCAGGGGCAAAGGTAAAATCGACAGATTTCCAGTTTATTAAATAAAATTGCTGAGCCGTAATTATTAATCGAACACATGAACCGATCTATTCAAAATTCAGAATCCAGAATCTTTTTTGGTTTTATTGGAAAGAAATAAAATCTTTAATAGATTGAGAAAATCAATAAATTTTAAATGATTGGGCTTTCATACCAACGCATTTACGATATGAAATTTATTTCTCTGTTCAAGAAAAGGCTCAAGCGCGACTAACGATGAGCATCTCAATTAATTCTTAAGCCAGCATTTTAACAGATCTAGATTTGTTTTTATCAACCGTTTAATTTTGCTGCCAAAATAGATAACAATGACAGTGATATAAATTTATGTAATACTGAAAAGCTTTGTGTTCAAATTGGATTATAATTGGAATTCATAGTAGGTAAAAACAAGAGAATTTGAAAAATGAACGCTAGCTTATTGCAAAATTTGCATTACTTACTATCCAACGACCTGATGAACGGGCAGAGAACGCCTCTATCGAATGAAAGCCTCCTCCTCCAGAATAATAGGCTTTCATTTATACTCACGAACCCTCAAGCCTCTCTCGCTCTAAAATTCCCTCAGCCATTAAACTCGCATGTAGGAGTTCCAAATCTTCAATTCAACGGATGGCCACTAAACTCGGCCATAGACACAAAACTTGTCCCAACGCTCCAAAAAATCCCAGCAATAAATCATAACTTGGCAAAGCAAATCGAGCTGATACATAATTTCAAACCTCAAAATTTATCAGACTCTCCTCAGATCTCTCTCCAAGGAGTCACGGGGCAAGTCAACAAGCCCTCACTCGAAGCAAACATGACACCTGAGGAGCTTCCTTCAAAGCTTCCTCCCAAAGAAAACCCGAAGCAAAAGAGTGTCAAGTCCCCCGTCATAGAATCTCTACGAAATGAAACTTCTCATTGCTCTGGCGAAGATGAAGAAAAGGGCCTGGAAAGCGAGTCAGGTGAAAATGATGAGGATGACGATAACTATGACCCTTGGGACGATATGAATGACGATTATGAAGAGCGGAGAGGTAAAGTTAAAAAAGTTTCTTCAAGCAGAAAAAGATGTAAGACAATTTATTGAATTTTAACTAATGACCCTAATGATAGCAAGAAGAAAAAGAATATCTGTGGTCATCCTGACAGAACCCACTACGCAAAGGTAACACGAATATTTTTTGGCAGAAGATGATGAATTTTATTGAATAGGGTCTATGCAACCTTTGCTATCACAAGAAGAACCGAAATCAGAAACCTTCAGACTGTCCTCATGAATTTTTGTATGCGAAAAATCTGTGTCAGAAATGCTACACTGAAAAGTATAGAAAGGTAAATGAATTGTTTGAATCCTCAAGTTAATTCATCTTATTAGAAGAAAACTAAAGACTTAATTTGAGAAAGGTCAGCAGATAATTCTGTGACTGATTTATAATAGTAACTAACAAAGAGGGGGGTTTTTTTAAGTGAATCACTGTCCTCTTTCAATTTTAATTATCAAGGATACATAGGCTATGTTAGTCTCTTAGAAATAACTAAAGGTTTAAAATTCATATTTTACACGTTGAATTAGAAAGTATTCCAGCACCTATTGACGATGTTTCTCTTTCTTTGATTGGTATAATCAGCTATTAACTTTTTTACGAAATCAAATAATGTTTCAGAACTGTTGGAGTGATAACACTGTTGAAGATAGTAACACTGAAAAATGTTGATCAACCGTAGAAAATCTGTAATATACGTACTTTAGTTTTCTTTTATTTTAAACATCTTTCGGTTTTGAATACTCGAATGGTCTGCTATTTTCGATGCTAGAGGTAAGTTTCAAGACCCTTTATAGGACTCTTTGAAATGGAACTATATAAGTCGCAAGCTGTTATAGTATGTTCGGTCTTTTCGATGTGATATAGATACAGGAGCATTTAGATGTACATGACGAAAGATTTGCAGAGGAGCAAAAATTGATTTTGGCTTCATCCATTTTAAGTGGACGAGTAGTCCCTTTTCATTCATCACTTGTCATCTTTCTCAAATATGAGCATGAAAAAAGTATTGAACTTCTCTCTGGTTGTCGCATAAAGGTTATCTTCCATCAAATAAGCTGATAAATACAAAAAGATTAACACGGTGGCTCCCAAATAAATAGCTTTACCTGCTCCCAAATCAGGAAAAGTCTCTTCTACATCTTCCAATTCAATTGAAAATAATTCAGCAGTATGATCATACAACTTGTTTTGAGCGAGAACGACCCAGTCAAGTCTCGTATCCTAAGCAGTATATTAGGTTTTTTCAACCCACAATAAAAACTCTTACCACATAACTTTTAAATTCTTGAAGAGTGCCAAGATTTTGCTTGATATACTCAGTCTGCGCCTCCAAAATTTTTATAAGAGTAGGCTTGTTAATGTCTTTAGTGGCTTCAACGCTAAGCACGGTTAGTTTTGTATTTAATTATATACCAATAGTACATCGGCTTATGCCATCGTTTGATAATTTCCTCTATTTCGGCAGCATTTTCTGTAGTGTGATATTTATAGGCCTTTTCCCATTCTTCCGACGTTAACTTAAATTCATCCAAAACCTCATCAAGTATCTTATGCTTCATATCAGCAACGCTGCTGCGGAAATTCTTGTAAGCTGAGACATATTCTTTCAGGCTTTTAGCACTTCTTCTCTCTTTTTGTTTAAAAAAAAAAGAAAATTAACAAAACGCAAGATGTTTCTCTCACTTTTCCTAGACTCAATGTAAGCTTTTGACTCTGCCTTGTGGGTCATTTCTAGGATTTTTTCCAGCATTTGTTTGAAATCGTCGAGAGAAACGACGTCTTCAGGCATTTTTGGTAGCATTTCTTTGATTTTCTTCCCAAACAGTCGGTACCTGAGACCATCAAGATGAGAAACAGGCGGAAAAGCAAGCTGTTACCCAGTCCAAGCAGCTAAAGCGAAAGCCGTTAGTCCCAAAGCATAGATAGTTTGTTTTTTTTGTTTAAGTGCTGCGCTCTCCATACATTAATATCTTTAATATTTAAATGATGAATTTATACCTATTTATTCCCGACTCAAATAAATAAGTGGGGCGGCAGTGGTAACGTCACAGCTTTGCTCAAATTTATTCGCTAAACCGATGCGTCCCCTGGGAAAAAAGCTATATCTTAACGACACTATTTTGAGACTATGAATGAAAAGAGAAACTACACAAAAAATTCAATACGAAGATTTGTTAACTAATGGTTATACCACAGTTGAACAAAAAAAGGTGGATAAAAACAACAAAGAGGTTATATTTTATTCCAACGAGTTCTTATACATCGAATTATATCTAGCCTTTACATTACGAACGTAAGGAAGTAGTAAGATATTTAATAAAACAACAGATGAGTTCTTCTTTTCGCCTTTGAATCCCACGTTACTTAGCTCTATAGGCACTTTTCCCTTCAATCTTTAAATCAAGCCCAAATGACGTTAGTGGCTTGTCCACGATTTGCTAAAAACATTAAGCGTTTAGATATCATTTTTATCATGAATTCACTTACTTTGCTCTTGTGGATAAGAGTGAAAAGTCCAGTATCGATGTCTTTTTTCTTTTTCTTCTTGCTCATTCCATAGTCAACGAGTACTTTCACAGTATCTTCCAGCACCATTTTCACTAGTCTCTCCGTTACCGCCTAATATCGCACATAAATCATCAGCTTTCTCGTGAAGGTTTCATTACCGTGCTGTAGTCCATTGCAGGCGAAGAATTTATCTCAATCAACCATACGTTAAAGTTCTCATCGACCATAAAATCGTATCCATACAACTCGACTGAATTCTTTTTATTTTCGATCATGTCTTGGACAGACTCGAGGGACCAAACCACAGTTTTCTTCATGCTGGGCTTAATTTTCTCTTGGAAAATATTTCCGCCATTTGGGTCTAAGCTTTTGAGGTGATCTTCAAAAGCTTGACATGTCCACATATTCCCTTCGATTTCTTCGTTAGCGTCTTCCTTGTTGTGTTTTGTAATTGAGTTGTTCGTCAAATGAATAAATTTGTTATCCAGCTTGCTCGTGTCGTAGTCGCCTGCGCTGAATCTAACATAACATTCTTCATAGAACCAAACTGTAAGTGGATTCCAATCTGTCACCAAAACCCATTGTCTGATATCAAACTATCATAGTTACGATGAGTAAAGTGCAAGGTGGTCGTTAGATTATACTTTTCTTCTTTTGATAATGAGAGGATTCTCCATGTATTTTTGCACTACCCATTGTCCTGCATGTTTAGTATAATCCAAGATCTCCACAAGGCTTTTGAGGCATGTGATTCCTCTGCCGCGGGAGAGACCTGCCGGCTTCACGATATAGATATTTTCGTGGCCATTAAGATCGAATTGCGGGTGCTTTTCGCATAATGCCGCCAGCACGCTTCTCACCTATAAATCATCGATAAGAACGATAAAATTGCATGCAACTGACCTCCTGTGTGAGCTCATTTTCAAAAGGATTCTCTTCTTCTTCATCATCGTCATTACCCTCGTCTTTTTGCTCTTCACCATCGATTTTCTTTTTAGTTTTCTTCTTTTTCTTTTTCGGAGGAGCAGTTTTCGGATCAAGATTGGGATTATTGCCGAGCGCTTTCATCCAATTTTCGTGCTTTTTCAATGCTAAACCGCTATTAGCTTCGATATTATCGTGAAGATTACCCAGTCCTTCTTCAGTCAGTTCATCAGTCCCTAAGATCGCCCACTCTTCAGCGGTCACTACTTGCGGTGTTATTCCCCTCTAAATAAGTTCAGATATTAATTCAGAGTTTCCCATTAAACGAAAATCTTACAGGATCTTCGAGGAGCTCGTCCGTGTCTCTTAGGCCCCTCTGGCAAACGTTCAGCGCGACTCTCACCTGAGTTTCCATATCTTTGATGGCCGAATCTTTTTTCTCGACGGCTTTTAGGTATTTCTTCAGAATAGATTGCGCCTACACCATTTGTTGTTCGTATTAGGGTTAAAGACAAGAGACTTTACTTTAAGATTTTTAAAATCCTCAATAAAGTCTTCCAAGTCATTAGGATCGCTCATGTCATAACATTTTGGGTAAAAAGTCTCGTAATCAACGTTTGCATGCCAAACTAGATTCCTTAAGCTCTTGCAGAGGCCCGCTTTCGTCGTGATCGTTGTGTTTTTCTCAAAATGATTTACAATCTGGAAATCGAGGAGAGCATCCCTATTGATATCTTTCGCCTTGAGAGTCCACTTTAAATCAAAGCAAGGGCTGTACCTATCCGGGTTTTCAACCCATCCTCGCTCCAACAGAGCTCTTTTCAGGGCCCCATACCCACCTAAAACAACAAAAACTTTCGTGTTTGGGTCCAAACGGTGCTTTTTCTTCCATTGTTCCAGGTCTTGGATATTTGGAAAGATCGGCAGCTGTCCTTTTTTGCTTTTATCTTTGGAAACTTTCGTTTTTGGTTTTCCTTCGTCATCTTCACTTGCAGAATCGTCGTTTGCATCACCGTCATAATTATCTTTCTCATCATCTTCTTCGGTACGTTTCTTTTTTACGTTTTTAATTGGAGGAAGACTTTTCCCAGTCACTTTGGTTTTAGGTTTTTTTGCTTCTGTACTATCAGCAACTATAATAAGATTAGTAAACTGAAGCAAAGAATATCAATGCGTTACGATTCAAGCCCTTTATTGTCGTAGTTGCAGTAGGTGATTCCTTTTTTAACGCATGAAATTCGAGAGCTGTTGTTGTCTTGGCCATATTCAGCACTTTTTCCTTGAGCTTTTCTCTGATCTAGTTCAAATTGTTATCACTCGCAAATAATTAGCATTTACCCTCTCTTGTCTTTGGTTTGCTTCTTCCTCTAGCTGCAGCTCTAATTTCTTCTTTTCTGACAACTGTGCCAACATCTTCTTATGCTTATCAAGCAGTTTTTGCTGATTTTCAAGCGCGGCTCTTGTCTGGTTCTGCCCTATGTCTGCCGATTGTGCTCTATCCTGCTCTTGAACAGCATTATTCCGACCTCTTGTCAATGTTCGCTCAAGTTTTGGAGAGCCATTCTCTTTATTATCCAACACTTTGCTCAATGTTTTCTCTGAATCTTTTTTCGCTTTCTTCTTCTTTTTCTTTGGCTTATCTATCATCCCAAGACATTATTATAACTCTCATATGAGCCAATGGCTGTTACTTTGTGTTTTATCATCTGTTTTTCCATACACACTCATTAATTCTTGCTCTTTCTTGCTCATAGCCAGCTTCTTCGCATCCTTTTCATCTTGATCATAAGGTTTTTTCTTTTCTTCTCGCGCTTTTGCGGCCTGATCCAAAATTTCTCTCTTCAATCTTTCCCGTTCTTCAAGGTCTCTTTTTCGCTGCTGCTCTGCATTCTCAACCATTTTTTGGTTTTTCTCTTGGATTTGCCTGATCAAGTCCTTTCAGGCCTTAAATGATGCTGAACAAGGATAATTTTACTTCATTGCGTTTTTGAAAGTTCGTTTTCTGGTCAATTAAAGTTCTAGATCTGAATTCCGGTTTCGGACTGATGTTTTGTCTAAGATCATACTCAGGATCCAGGTCGTATCCGTTAAGGGACTGAGGAAGTAATCCACTCTTCGTGCTGTCGAGGTCAACTGTAGACATTAGTAAAAGTTATGAAATTAAACCAGTATATGAGATTATTTAAAAATATAATGTCGGAATAAATTAATATGAACAACGCTGCGTTTATTGTAACGTACCAAATATTTAAGGAGGTAGATGACTGAGAGAATGGAATAAGAGTTAGGAGGAAGTAAAATGATTAGAAAACGGTTCACATTAGGATGCTGTGAAATTTCCCTTCCAACAGAAAATTTGCTCGGTTTCAGTTTCTGGTTAGATTTGTCAGAAAAATTTACAT
>ENA-UOTX01001412-UOTX01001412.1-compost-metagenome-genome-assembly--contig:-NODE-1412-length-18066-cov-12.967591_pt1 | contig 18066 bp, 13 predicted proteins | sample MGYA00238143_ERZ746982 | MGnify/ENA primary metagenome ERZ746982 (study PRJEB28758, sample SAMN06268862) | compost metagenome | isolation source: single cell | place: USA: California, Emeryville, Joint... | reverse complement strand
AGGCTCATATGATGTCAGGGGCAGCATGGGTGGAAGAGATTAAACAGCACCGGTGGTACCAAAGAGAATCGAGTCAAGAAGAGGGTCCAAGTTTCAAATAGGAAATTTTTTTGTCATTAGGGGTAGTAGGCAATTAACTGATTAATTAGAAACACTTACTTACTTGCGAAAGGCATATAAGGTGTGCGCTATAGATGCATATGATAGACGATTCAGCTATATTTTACGATGTATTTCGAACACAGTTTTAATTTACTTCTGAAAACTATTTGCTTCAAAATAGCTAATTCAACTCGAATCTCATTGACGATTCAATGTTAGAATTGGTTTTGCAATGTTGGTTAGGCATTTAATAAAGCTAAGATATCATCATAGACAAAGAAATTGATGAGAAAATTGATCGTCTTCTTGATATCAACGAGACATTATTCAATATCATACTGAAATCAATGATGTGATGAATGGTTAGCTAGATATAGGCAAACTATCGATGAACTAATAGCCGAGAAACCCTCCCAGTTTTAAAGCATTTTTTGTCTCAGAAAGTGGTTTCGTCGCAAAAAAAAACTTTTTGTTGAAAGAAGTACCTGGCTCAAAACTTTATATCAGTTCGTCGTGAAGAAAGAACTGAATGGAAACTGCGTTCAAATAGACCTCAGCGGAATGAGGTAGAAAGAAATTTTGTAAGATAGAAACTCCCTTTTCATTATACTCTATACCTATTCGAGAAACAGAATCAATTGCATCCACAGCGAGATTGATGCAAGGTTTAATCCCTGTCAATATATGAAGAAACTGGTAGCATTGAGCATTTGGAAATTACCGCTTTGGTGATTGCGATCCTTGGGAGAATTTTACGGAATCTAATAAAGGAAACCCATAATATTAGGCAAAGTTAATTTTTTGCTTCGCGAGATCTGTATTCCAGAAATTTATGAAATGATATTAAAAAAAGCAACTAATTTTGAATAAATTCGATTTTTCTGGACTACTCAGTATTAATTTGGGAATGGAGACTGCTACAAAGCAGGATCTCATCGATAAAGTTCCAATCCCATTCAGTCATCATTATTAAACATAGCTGACATTGCTCAGCGCATTGAATCTTGAGTGAATATGGTCTGTATTCAAATTAGCTGTGACCTTTTTAGGCAATTAGGTAATGTACTTAGCACTGACTTGAAATATATAAGCCACGCCAATTTCTTCAATATTTACATCCAATTCTCTCTATTCTTTGAATAAGACAGTTTTTTTGTAAAAATCCAAGGAGGCTTTCTCTGTCGAATCGATTCCAGCAACCATGCAAAGCATACGCAATGCGACTTGATACAAATCATTACCTTTTAAATCATTTTCGGCGCTGCTCACTCGTTTCGAGTCTCCAAAGTCAATAAGCTTAATTTGATTTTTGAGGTCTAACATTAAATTCTCTGGGTTAACATCTCCAAGGATATCTCGCGGCTATGTAAATACTCAATCGCTGTGATAATCTGCTTGAAATAGCTTCGGTACAATGTCTCTGGTAAGGCCCCTTTAGCATTAAGAAGCTGTTCTAAAGTCCCATTATCTACGTATTCCATGGCGTAACCAGCGAGATAGAATACTTCTTGCCTGCAATTCATGAAGCGTAAGTCGCTAAGTATTCGTGGAATGAATAATGTTCGGATGACTGAGCGTTTTAAGGAGTTCTTTGTTTTCGACGAAATCATTGGTATCAAAGATTTTTAATGCTGCTTCCTGGTTTGTTGTCGAGTTGGAAGCGTAAAAGACTCTAGAAGTGCTTCCGAAGACGATGCTCTGGTCATTTAGGATCCAAGATCCTATTGAATTGGCTCCCTCCCTTCCAATGAAACGATTAAAAGAAAATTTTGATTATGATATGTTGAATGATGTTTAGGCTTTCTATATACACGTTCTAGCCAGTTCTATTTTAATGATACTAGTCCAATAGCTGCATTCATCAGCATTTTTGAACTAAAAAGCTGAGTTTCCAACTCGAATCAAAACCATAGAATTTACTATTCTGACTAGATTCGAGGTCTGAAGAGCGTCCTTAACATCTCTCTACTCGCGTTGAGGCTGTCTTGGACGATACTATCACACCAGAAATTAAAGCCTAGTCCTACCAATCGCAACTTTGATAAACACTGACGAAGAGTCTTAATTCGTCAGGAGCTTAAATTTCTTAACGAGATAGACAGAGAGGTTTTTTAATTTTAACGAAAAGATCATCATGAAAAGAGTCTCATATTTGCAAAGCTATGCGATGTGCTCTGATAAATCATAGTCGGTAATTAATGCAACCCTCCTGGAGTTGTAATTTATCGACACCTTCTCTGAAAACTAATAATTAACTCAGAATAAACACAGACTCGCATAAATGCTCTCAAAGCAAGAAGCGAGTTGCCGAGAACGAAACAATAGACCAAAATTTATCGTAGATCTTCACCTTATCACACAAAATCATAAATTTTACATCTATTTTCCATTCACGTCGGCATAAGAAAGCTTTCTATAGGGAACTCTCTTGTTCCTCAGGGGCAGAAACATAACAAAATTAATTTAATTCGTGAAAATAGGGTCTATGGAAATAATGAAGCAATCTAAAACAACATAACAGCAGCCTTCTAAATTAGACATTAACACACGACTGCACGAACACTCCACGTCAGCAAGCATTATCAAGGAGCTTTGATTCAAAAAAACGCTTCATGATAGGATTTAAACATAGATCTATGTCCCATATTTGCCATAATCTCTTACTCAAAGCTTGTTTGTTTTTAACTAACTTTTAAAAGTTTTTTTTTTGGTTAAGAAAGCTTTCTCACATTAAACCAGCTACCAAAGTATAACTGAGCAACATCCAACAAAAATGCTCGATACTTCTATTAACCTTCAGCTTCTTCAAGAGAAGGCACGCCAGAGATGGCTCAAGTCCTCTGAAGTATTATCCGTTCTCAAATGGGCCAACGAGAAAAAAGATTTATCTAATCTAATTCTTCAAGCACTTCCTGACCGGCCTTTCGCTGGGACGATTTACCTAATCGACACACGCAGAGCCAGCAGGAAATGGAAACAGGACGGACACGAATACGTAAAGAGGAAAAACGGCATGGGTTTTAAGGAAGACACTGAAACACTGAAAATTGGTGGAATTAAAGAGATCGTTTGCTATTACTCCCAAATCGAGCAGGCAGGCATATTACACAAGTCTGAGCAGTATCCAACGCATAGAAGGATCTATAAGCTGATCAAACGCGACTATGAAGACAAGCCAAGCATATTTTTGGTGCATTATCTATACGATATTAAAACGGATGCGAAATCCACTGATAATGATAGTCTGTTCTCAAGAAATACGACGCAAGTAACAGGATTTCCGATGACAGAAAACTCAATTAAAAGCGATAAGCAGATGAGCATCGAAGAAAATGACGCTCAGAATTCGTATTCCGGCTTCCGCCAGAGCCTCGATTCCGCTGTTAATCAACAAGAGGACAATTTCCGCCCTCAGGATCAGTTCCCTTACTTCAACCTTTCGCTTGATAGACCCTCTACAATAGTCCAAGAGAGATCCGAATTCAACCTTGGCACTGCGTTTCAAGATCAAAATACCTTTACTAACGCTTATTTCCAGCCAAATTCTCTGTCGAATCAAACGAGTTGCCCTCAGGCAGAAAAACAGCAGCAATCTCTTGATTTGATTCTGAACAGTACCTACCAAGAGAATCAAAATTACCAAAAAGATACCTTTCAGGACAACTCCTCGGAAACGCTGTCATTCGAAAATTTCTACCTTATGAAAAATAAAATAAAGGAGCTGGAAGAGAGGATTCATGACCTTGAAAGGGAGAAAAGTAAAATGGAAGTCTCTTCTCCTTTGAGAGAAAACACTGTATTTGAATTGAATCAGCAGCAGCAAGTCCTCCCTCAACAGTCGATACAGGAAAACTCTAATAAGACTGAGGACTATGCGTCGCTTAAAGTATCAGTTATTGATTTTTCGCCTGAGTGGGATTTTACTAAAGGAGGCGCGAAAGTGATCGTTTGCATTTCTCCTTCTTTCGAGATCTCTGAGGCTTTCAATGATAATTTAACCGTCGATTTCGGAGGGATCGCAGTTCCCGCGAGAATGATCCAGCCAGGAGTGATTAAGTGCTACGCTCCTCCCCATCCTCAAGGGTTAGTGAAACTCGCGGTTCTTTGGAATGGCACCTGTATCTCGAAACCGAACACGGTGAATCTCTTCGAATTTCGCAAAAAGCAGTCTGATAAGAAAAAGAAAATTGGAGTTGGTCAAGGAAATAATATCGAAAGGGCGAACGAGCTGATCAGGAACGATTTCAAGGTGAGGCTTATCGAAAAGATACATTCGATCGCCTTTCCCGACGGCATCAACTACCTTTCGAATGCCGGGATGTCCCCGACTGAAGGGACGCTAACCGGAGAAAATCAAGATTCAAGCGATAATTCTGAAAGTGAAAATGAAAATATTATATTGAGTCCATATAGAAGGAAGATCCTGTCGAGCATGGCGCATGTCGCTGGATCTAATCTCGACAACTTTGGTGATGAAACCTGTTTCCAAAAGCTTTCTATCGCAATCGATGGATATATAAGCACGAAAAGCAAAATTCAGCTCGTGGAGCTGCTGAACAAATGCGATGACCAAGGGCTGGGAATAATCCATTATTTAGTGTATCTTGGATTCCGGAAATCATGCGAATTGATACTAGATCAAGGAGTAAACGCCTGCCTCGTGGCCAACGGACATATGACTCCTCTGGAAATCGCGCTTTCCTTGGCCGATGAGAAAATGATTGAGTTATTGATTAAAAAAGGCGCTCTCATCGATCAAAATTCAAAGGAGCTTCTCAAAGAAATCAATGAAAAGGCGTTTGAATCGATAAGCATTGAGTCGTTACTTAGCAACTCTAAAATTATCGATATGCTGATGAGAGAGGCTTCGCTGTGTGATTCTCTTCATAACTCAACCGGAGGCGATAGTCTATCGCTGAGAGTCAACTTCGACGAAGGAGATGAGTTAGAGTCGGATAGTTACATATCAATATCGGATTTAATTGAAAATCTTAAGAATTTAGGAGTCACTCAGCCGAATGGCAAGAAAGGTCCCGTTGCCCAAGGAAAAGACAACCAAAAGCCTAGCCAAAGGAAACGAGGCAGATATTTAAGGAATTATGACAAGAAGCATGCTGGTGGGGTGAACGAGAAGGATAACATAAAAGAGCAAGACGCTGAAAGTGGTCTTGCTAAAGCTCACGCTGAGCATGAGAACCACATTCAAATAATTCAAAAGAATGTGCGTGGGTGGCTGCTGAGAAGACAGTATCTTGATACGCTTCACGCAACCCGCGTGCTGCAGTCTTACATCCGTAAGAAATATTCGAAGAAGTCTATGGCAGATAATTACGACGAAAAGATCAAGAATATGGTCAAGGATTGGCTGAAGATCCCTAATTAATTGGGTTAACTAAATAATGTGGTATTCAAGGAGTCCCGGTAATATTTTTACTCAATGGAATAAATATCAAATTAATAGCCTCTTCGATCCTTAATTAATAGTTTATTCATTTTTGTTATTATTGTTGTTGAAGGGTGAAAACATTTTTGAGTCTTTCATATAAGAATGTGTGTATCTAAATAGGAGTAAATCGATATGATTAATTGGTGAAGATTCGTATTTGGATCCAATCGTCGATCTAACGATAAAGATATGGAATAAAGAATTTTTTCGGGATTATGTATGTTGTGTATCAAAAAAATTAAATGGATTTCAGTTCATGAATAGATGAGCCGAATTCTTAGGGATTATTAATGAACGAAAGGATGACTGAATTATTGTAAAGGGTCTCCTCCTCTATCAAATCCTTCCAAATAATTAAGGCTCATTATTTCTCCCGTATGCTACCAATGAGATAGTCTGACTTCGTTGAAGTGCAGTTCTGCACAGGCAGCTTTAAACTAAAACCATTGGAAATCTATTTGAACTGAGAACTACCAAATCTAACCTTGCAGAGATCCCAGCAATGGGAATACTCATTCTTGAATTTCTGAAGAATATGTCATAGGTATCCAGATATAACAACAAAAACAGGCAAACTTGTTATTAAAATAAAATTCATTTATCTACAGCTATAAAGAAGCAACCTACGGTGAATAAAATATAACTCAAGTCTAAAGTCTCTTGAGAGTAACTTGTCAAATCTTTTCGATCTTTCCAGTTTCTTTGAAAAATTTTTGGAAATGTCAGATCGTTCTTACCCTCGGAGTCTTCGACTTTAGCCGCTTTTCAGCCGCTTTTACATTTTGAAATATCTCCAAGCACATCTTCGGAAAATCATACTCTAGTTCTTGTAACCAGAGAACGAGTTTTTCACTGATTAGGTTCTTTATTCCGATCCCTTCTCTTAACACCACCTCAAGTGCGGTCAAGGCGCGAAAATTAATTAGCAAAGGGGCACATTTCTGGCGGTATTTTCTTGGAGGTGGATTCCCTGAAAGGATCGTCAACGGAGGAATTTTTGCCTGATATTCCTGTCCAATTCTTATGAGGCTTCTCTCGTATTGGATTTCATCTCTTGGATTCAATTCCAGAATTTTTTCAGCCATTGGACCGCGGATATCATAATCCCTCTGACTACTCAACAAGAACTCGCTTACGAGTTCGTTTTCCTGATCTAAGACGACCATAAGCTCAATCGTCTCTTCTGAATTCTCAGCCTCATCTAAGAGAGACTGTACTTGTAGATTACAAGAAATTTCATTGCTTAAAGCTGAAATCTGAGTGCCCTCAGATACTGGCTTTGAGATGGTATCTTGCTTATTTGGAGTTGAATTTAGTGTGCTATTGCTTAGAGGAGCTTGAATTTCGATTGAACTTGTGTCATTTTTCTCTCGAGTCACCAAAGCAGAATTATCTCCTTTCGATGGAGGTTGCGAGTTAGAGTTTGATGCCCCTTTGATCTGAGCCACTTTGAATTTATTTTCTTTTGGAGCCGGAATTATCTGGTAATGATCTCCTTGAAAATTGAATGATAGTATTTCATCACCTGCTTGCCTATAGCCATTGTGACCATTCAGTCGTTGTATACGTTGATTCACTTTTTTGCTGTTAAAAGCTATTATGAGATAAATAATAGAGGGATATTTCTCACCCATTAACGTTGTTCTTTTGTTTTTGAATTTTTTTGGACTTTGAATTGAGACCTTTCTGGTAACTCACTCCGTTTAAAGTCGGAACAGGTCTATGTTCCCTATTATCTAATTTTCTCAAGTAGGGTTTCTTGTCTAAAGCGATAATGCTCAGATTCATTTTAAAAATCTAGATACCTGCCAGAGGGCATCGATTTTGGAGGAGATATGAAGGCTCTTCATCCAATGAAAGAGATATGTTTTCGAAGTTATCCGAGCAACCAATGCAAAAAGCACTATCATTTGAGAGCGGATATTGTATTTCGCACATAAGACACGATTTTTCCATCTGAGTTGTCCATTAGAAAGAAAGAATTGAAAGATACTTTTATTTTTGTCATACCCTTGATATTTACAGAGTTTCTTTAAAATATTTGAGGAAAACATTTTAATTCACGTCTTTTTCTGCAAACTTTAACGAGCCGTCTAAATGGCTAATTCAGCTCTTAAAAAAACCAGAAGTTTTTTCGATAAATTAACCTGGAATTTACAACCTAATGCAAGTTTATGGAGAAAACCAAATTTACGAATCATTGCATTTGTAAACAGGACTCTTTTTAAAATGTTGTTTACAAATTTTGATCTAGAAAGCGGATGCCAGGTTTTACCTCTTTCAGAATTTCAGCACAAATCAGCCAGGGACCTCATAGAGCCTAGTCTCAATTTTCGAGAGGGCTATGAAAAATTTGAAATGTTAAAAACCCAGTCTTTCTTTAGTTCCTCAATTTGACTTGCAGACTTATGAGCGATGGGCAACACCATCTTATTTCTTGTGAAACATATCGCTAAATTCCGTTCGAAAGCTTCGATATCTCTATTTTAAATTTATTTCTGACAACGAAACTATTATATCAATTGTCATTTTGGAAAAAATCATCTAAAAAAATATGCTAAAGACCCTCGTTGACCCTATAAATGATCGAGAACGCTCAAAACTCGTGAGAATAAACAGGCATGCTCGACTATATTCCGCTCAAGTCGATCTACATCAAGACTTTTGCCATACTCATCAAATCACTAATGAAATTGTCCTCTCAAGTACTAGTCTACGCCAAAGAATCCCTAAAAAATTTCTATGGCTGCGACCGAAAAACACGTCGAAACTGTGGATTCACATTAGCACCTCTGCTTCGTGGCAAAATGTCAATAAATGCCTCCGCCGCATCAATCTAAGCCAAATTCACAACCTTCGCCTTTCAGAACCCAGCACTGACAACGGAAACTACAGAAAAATCGCTCTGATAAAGCGAATTTTGAAATCTATTCTGAGACTGACAATTAGATCTCTTATCTCCTTCAGCGCCGATGTGATATGCTATTCTTTTATTAAACAAGTATATCTGCTCCTCAAACGAATCAAAGCTATTAAACACCTTAGTTTGAACTACGCATTCGATTATTGCTTTGTGAGCCAGGAAATCAAACAAATTGCGCCGTTCACTGGTAAGTGTAAAGCAATCCAGCTCTCTTTGCCTTCCCATCGAAAATTGGAGAATATCAGTGAGTTCGTGACTGAACCAAACTGGTCTGAGCTCCAAGGGCTAGATCTATGTGGGAATAATATCGGGGATGTCGGCGCCGCTGTATTGGCGAGGAATGTGACTTGGAAAACGATGAGAATTTTGAATTTAAGCTCGAATAAACTAGGAGCTGAAGGGATTGGGAAACTGGTAGCGAACTCCACCTGGAGCAACCTCCGAGCGCTTTATTTGCAGAATAATATCCTGGGAGTCAGAGGAATTAGAGCTCTCGCTGCTAATAGCAGTTGGAGACTGCTAGAGAAGCTTGATCTGTCATTAAATCTCATTGGAGATGAGGAAGTAAAGGCATTGGCAACTAATGTAACTTGGAAAAACCTATTGAAGCTTAAACTAGATCTGAACCAGATTCAAGATAATGGAGTTAAATGGCTCGCTGCGAATAGCAGTTGGCCTCGGCTCGAAAAATTAAATTTATCGCAGAATGTGATAACAAGTGGCGGCGTGAAATCGCTTGCAGGAAATGCAAGCTGGAAAAACTTGAAGGTGCTGATGTTGAGTCATAATCGAGTTGGAAAGTCGGGCGCTGTGTTGTTGGCAGGTAATAGTTCTTGGGAGAAGCTAGAGGTGCTTTGTTTGCAAGGGAATCAAATCACAGAAGAAGGCTTGCAGTCTTTAAAGTCAAATCAGGCCTGGAAAAGAACGATTAAAATTTCGGTGTAATCATTTTGTCTTATTGTAAAAAAAAATTCTTGCACTTCAGAATGCTTTTCTTCTTACTGCTTCTTGTACACTTTTTTTTTTTTGAGAGAGAGATAGTGGTTAATGAAATTTCAAAGCGAGTTTCAATCTTTCAAGATTATTCGGTGTTTCGATTTTATCTCAAATAGATTTTTATATATTTTACCATATGTGACCTAAGAGGTGAGAACACCTTCGAACACTATTACTCTAATAATTATCATCATATATAATACAAAATCTGAGGGAATATAATTTAGGTGAACGGGTCGAAACGTGATGACTTAAAGCTATTCAACTGATATGTACCTAAAAAGTCCTCTTAGAAGAGTGTAAAACTCAAAAGGAGTTTCGTTACGCCAGACAATTTTAGTTATCTGATAAACATTAGATTGAGATTTCTGAGCTAAAACGTTTAATAAAAACATGATTTTCTCATTGTGTTCGAATATCATTGAAATTTATCAGTCACGATGAAAGAAGCATGATTGGGTTGCTTTTTCACTTTCATTCATCTGATAAATTACACAATTTGATTCTTTCCTGGAAATTAATCTATTATAAATCTGTTTTTCCTTTCCAAAACTACTTGCAAATAAAATATACTTTTCTATGAATGAAACTCCGTCAAATGATCGTGAACGTTCCAAAACCGTCAGAATAAACAAGCATGCATACTGTTATTCTCGGGGTACACTCAAAGATTTTTCCTATCATCACAGAATAGCCGATCTCATTACACTAAATGATGATGAACTCCGCAAAAGAAACAAAAAGAACCCTCACAAACTGCTATTGATGCGAAAAACCAATTTTTTGAAATTTGATGTTGAAGTCCGCACTCGCGATGCTTGGAAAAACATCAATAAATCGCTTCGGCTCTTAGATCTTAGAAGAATTCATCATATCCGTCTTTGGGAGCCTGATATTTTTTTCAGGACCCCCTTAAAAATATTTCTCCTCCGAAGAATCTTAAAATCTATCATCAGAAAACCTTCCAAGTCACCCATTGCGTGGAGTATCTTTGTCAAATGCTCTTCATTCGCCAATCAAGTCTATCAACTTCTCCATAGAGTGAAAGAATTGAAAAGTTTGGCTTTAGCTTATGGTGAGAATTACCGGCTAACGAATCAAGAAATTAAGCGAATTGCACCATTTACAAGAATATCCCAAACCATTCGGCTTGAGTTACCCGCTTATCGCAGAGTAGAGAATATTAGTGAGTTTGTAATCGATCCGAATTGGGCTCCTCTGACTGGATTAGACCTACAGAGGACACGTTTTGGAGATGAAGGCGCGTCTGCAATATCAAGGAATTTGAGTTGGAAGATGCTGAAAGTGTTAGATTTAAGTTATAATGAAATTGGAACGAAGGGAATTGTAGCATTGGCGAGCAATCCTACGTGGATCAACTTGAAAGAGCTTATCCTGGGAGGCAATATCCTTGGAGTAATAGGGATTAGAGCTCTTGCTGCTAATAGAAGCTGGAGCCAGCTCGAGAAGCTTCAGTTGGCATCGTGTAATATTGGAGATGAAGAAGTTGCAGGCTTATCAAGCAATACAACTTGGAAATGTCTATTAGAACTTGATCTGAGTCAAAACCACATAAAAGATAATGGGGTGATGATGTTAGCTGCTAATGGTACTTGGATACGACTGAAAAAACTGAATTTGTCTCAAAATTTAATCACCTGCGAAAGTGCCCAGCTGCTTGCAGCAAGTAGAAACTGGGAAATCATATAATAACTTATTCGTTGACAGTAGATATTTTAATAGGACTTTGCACAGGGAGGGCTCTCATATCGATCCCGTACTAAAAATTCGTGTATTTAAATTCGGAACCATTGTAATTAACATCCACTTTGTATAATAGCATTCTACAAAATAAGCAAATACGATAAAAATGACGGCTGCCTTAAAGCACCATGTTCTACTCTGTAAGACCCTCAAAAAATCTGAAAATCTAAGGCTATTCTCGAAAATTTTCAGCTCAGATTAATTTTATTGCAGAAAAATCAACGATCCTCTCAACTTTTCAATCAAAAAGCTCATAAAATCAAGACACTCGAGATGAATGGGGACCTATTAGCAAATGATAGAGAACGCTCTCGACTTGTCAGGCTAAGCAAGCATATGCGCTGTGCTCGTCCACCTTTCAGCCAAGAATTTTGCTACAATCATCAAATTTCCAGCCAACTTGTCTTATCGAGTCTGCGCCTTGGGAAAAGCCTCCCTAAGCAACTGCTTTGGATGCGGAAAAGAGACGCAAAAAAGCTTTGGGTCAACATCACTACTGCCGATTCCTGGGAACACGTCAACAAAATCTTCCATCGTCTCAACCTCAGCGAAATACAAACTCTGTGCATTTGGGAATCCCACAATGGCAATCTCAAACGAAACAAAACATTTCTATTTCAAAGAATTTTGAAATCGATAGTGAGACTACCGATCAGAGCTCTCATTTCATTCACTGTGCATGTGAAATGCTTTAGTTTTGTCAATCACGTGTATCGACTCCTCAGAAGGATAAAGGGCTTCAAAGATTTGAGCCTCAACTACGAATGGGGTTATTGCTTTCGAAGCCAAGAAATCGGACAGATCGCGCCGTTTTCAGGCGCATGTAAAACGTTGCATATTTCATTGCCTTCTCCAGGAAAATTAGAGAATATTGGTCATATAGTTAATGATAGCCGTTGGAATCCGCTCCGAGGGTTGGATCTCAGCGGAAATAACATTGGAGATGTAGGAGCCGGCGTTTTATCTGGGAATTTGACTTGGAAAATGCTCAGAAGTTTGGATTTAAGCTCCAATAAGTTAGGCGTCGAAGGACTGACAGCACTGGCAGCGAATACTACATGGGATAGCCTAATCGAACTTAATTTGTGGAATAATATCCCAGGGGTAAGAGGCATTCGTGCGCTAGCTGGGAACCGCAGCTGGGTTCGGTTGGAGAAGCTAGATTTAACGTTATGTCTCATTGGAGTCGAAGAAATTAGAGCACTGGTGACCAATGTAAGTTGGAAAAGTCTTCGGTGTCTTGGGCTGAGATTAAATCAAATTCAAGACAATGGTGTTAAGATTCTGGCTTCTAATAATCCTTGGCCTCAGCTCGAAAAACTAATTTTGACAAAAAATTCGGTTACGAGTATCGGGGCGCAGGCACTGGCAGCAAATACCAACTGGAAAAATCTGAAAAATTTGGGATTGAATCATAATCAGCTGGGAGATGCTGGTGCTGCTTTACTAGCGACAAATATAACTTGGGAGAACCTTGGGATTCTCCAGTTGCAAGGAAACGGTATAAGTGAAGAAGGATTACAGTCATTAAAATCAAATAAAACGTGGAAATGTACAATTGAGATTATTTTGTAGAAAATTTTTTTGTATTCTGCAGAGGGAGTTGTTTTAATTGTTTCCCGAATCATTAAAGTTATGAGAGATTTCACGCATTGAACGCTTATAGTACTTTAGTAAGTTGAAAATCCTCATTTGTTATATAATGATTGCTTTTGGGAAATTATTGGAGCTGAAAATAGAGCTGTGACTACAAGCATTTGCGTTTCTCTTCAGTCAGAAATTGGCTTCAAACCGGAAGTACTATTCGATTGAATTCAGAATGCCAAACTAACTATTAGTCTCTCGATACTCAAATAAGATTTAAGATTTACTGCGCTCCAGGCAAATCTCTATAACGACTAGAAATGGATGAGGAGCGAGGCGCTCAGTCATCACCATTTATAAACAGTTTGACGCTCGAGAATTAAACCTCAATTAATTTCTACCTCCGAAAAAAACTCTCACGAATATAACCCCTGAATTTCACTACATACACTCACAATGAGATATAAGATTTGACTCGCGAATATAATTAATTCATCGCGTTTACCGCAGACACGTTATCATTGCCAGCACCATTATGAATCAGGAATCTCCAGAACTCGTTGTGTCAGGCCAAACAGCAAAGAGCAATCAAGTATCATGACTATCTGAACCAAATTATCCTGAAAAATTCAGGAAAAAAAAGCTGAACCGTCTGCAAAGGCAAATCCCAGAAAGCCCATGGTGAGGGATTCATTCGGTCAGGCAGTGATGTAAACAGTTCTACTTATTGATTCCAAAAATATCAAATGAATTACCAGGAAGGAGTTTGAACCTGAAAAAGACTCAACATTCGAGGATGGTCGCATCACAAAAGCTTATTTTGATCGGCTACTTATGATTGAATGGGGCTGTCTTGCCATGTCTTTAAGTGCGGTTGGACTTTCAATCATCGAGGTAATGCCTTTAGCTGAGTTCTACCTGATAATGCATTGAAAGTACGATCTTGAATTTTCTCATACACATGAAAATTGGGCACTTCTTCTTTTGCATCTCGTCTTTGTCTTCAGTCTTATGCATGGTAGCTTACTTCCAAAGCTTTCCCATTCGATGATTTTATTAGCGATACTGACAGTTGTTCGTTATCAATTCCAGCTGCAATTCAACAAAACGCGAGGTCTTATCAGTCAAAAGGAAACCATTTTTACCACAGGGCAATACATTCCCTTAATGATAGAGGTGCTGTTGATTATGGTCATCCCCAACCCATGGCTCTATGGTTATAATCAGCTGAAATTCCAGCTAATTACTTACGCATTCGATGCTTTTAGGTCGGCGCATTTATACAGCTACTCTCTATGGCGATCAGTCAATTTATTACCATGTCAATGAGATCCTTCAGTTGTTCTTACCGCTGAGACTTATCGTGATGGTAAGAGTGATCCTACATAGCACAGTTTGGAATAACAATCGTGCACAGAGACTCTGGTAATTGTATCTTATGATGAATTATTCATTAAAAATAGCGAATTATATGCTGTGAAACCTGGCGTGCTTTTCGCGCTTAAGTGTATTATGACAACCAACCCGATCACTCTCGTTCTCCTTGCGTATTTTTTCAGCATTCCTTACACAGCATTAATGCTGGAGGTGGCTGAACGGCCGACTCTACGCATTCCAAATAACACCATGGTGTTCAATTTTCCTAATTCAATGTGGAATATCATTATCACTATGTCGACTGGTAAGTAGTAATTAAATGCAGTCATTTGAAATCGTTCTCATCAAATAGTCGGATTTGGTGATTATTACCCAAAGACTTTCCTCGGTCGGATGATAGTTCTAATGGTTTCTATATGGGGCACGACTGTGATCTCGCTCATGGTGGTTACTCTTACAAACACTTTACGAATGAATCCTTTTGAAGCTCGAGTATTATTTTATCTTCCTCCTATTTATTACTAACAACCTTTTAGGCATTCAAGGTAATGAACAGATTGATCGTTAAAGATAAAATGCGCAAATACGCAGCATTCGTGGTCACGAACCTGATCCGAGGGTATTTGATCGAAAAGAGGACTGGGACATTTCCTCCTGCGAATTTAGAGAAGCTGAGAAGAAACCTCAAAAAATTTAATGTCATGGTTCGGTACTATCGCGAGCTTAGCAATACAGACAGCAATGAAGAAATGAGCAGACATCTACATTTGCTAAGAGACCAAATGAAGTTGATATTAAAGCAGAACAAGAATATTATCGATTCTAATAAAATGATGCTGAGTGCGCGCAGTTATGAAATAAAAGAAGAGGAGATCAATAATTATTTGAATGCAACCGTGCTGCAAGTTGATAAGTTTTCTCTAAGCAGAAAGACCTCAATAGCAAGGTAGATCTGGATTTTCGCCATTCGTTTTATTGGTTTTTCTAACTAGGCCAAGCAAGAAGGTCGGAGAATCTATATTACGAAAGAGTATCCAACCTACCTCATAGGATGAGGAAAGAAACACTGATATTTATTTTCAAAGCTTTTGATTTAATTTATATAGCTTAGCTTGCCATATATGAAGAATCTTTAAGGTTATATTGTACTTTCTTTGAGAATCTAGGCTTTAGGTTCATAAAAAGGCATATATCTATATCTCAATATAATTTCTCAATAGAAAAAGCGGGTTTGCCGGCCTTAACTTAAGTCTCGAGGAATGAAAATTAAAAAGGCATGCAAACAAGAGAAAACGAGAACATTGCTAATTTTAAATTTGAATTCATTAAAACTCAGTTTATCGTTGCTTTTGATTGTTAAATAAACGAGATATTCAAAATTTAAGCTGAATAGAGATTTATTGCTTTCGAATCGACATAATGGGAAATCAGAGTTCAATGGCTACGTGGTGTGAAGATAACTGTCCATGCGAAAAGTTCACGAGATGTCGCAGACGAACCCCGAATGCTGATCCGACTGAAATCGTCGTTGTTCCTCGCGCAAATCCCACAATCAGTAGAAATACAGCAGCTGTAACTATTCAAAAGTTTGCGAGAGGCTGCATGACTAGGAAAGTCCAAACAGAGAAGCTTATTGTTCAGTCAATGTTGAGAAACGAGACTCAAAGCTTTGTTTTTAACTGCAATCCTTTCTTTTTCTTTTTGGAGCCATACTGTGCTCTATCCAATAATTTCCTGAAATATCCCGTCAGAAACAAGGACTGCAGACAAACAAGTTGCTATTTCGAAATGAAAGAAATCACGAAATGGCTTCTGGAGGACGGCCGCTGGAGAAAAGGCCGGTCTGTAAGCTGTCCAAGCTGCAAATTGCCAATTTGTCCCAGAAGCTTTAGACTTGACACTGATTACTCAGCTGCTTTAGCCAATATTCAAGAACTTGGATACGATTTTTCGAGCATCAGGATCAAATGCGAGAAATCCCAAGGGAGAGTGGTCTCAATAAGACCTTTCTTCAGAGGTAAAGCACCTCCAGAGACTTTGAATAAATTATTTGCGTCTCAGAGCAACTGAAAGTTCAGATTATCGATCGATTAAATGAAAGAAAGCAAAAGTACCAAGAGTTGATGGACTATTACAATGAGGATCCTGACACATTACAGGTTTTTTCCATATGTGAGCAGAAAATCTAAATGCAAATTCATAATAGGAAGTGATGTTAATCAATGGGATTGAAAGAAAGCTTGAGCTGGCGGAAGCTAGAGTGATGCAGATACAAACCGGAGAGCTCATTCCGAAAAAAGAAATTGAAAATATTATCGAACATGACTTGAAATTACCAAGCTCACCATCAGACATTCTCAACATTGAAGCTCGAAACAAGAGTAAATCAAAATCGAAAGCACATTAATCTTACAATGTGAGCGCAGACTTTGAAAATATCATTAAAATTCTTGAAGAGCAAGCAGCAAAGACATCTGGACTGACAAAAAGAGATGAGGTAAATTCACACACTGCGATAGCAATAGAGCCTAATACTCTTTTGGTGATTAATATAGACCAAGGAGTGGATCCAAAATCCTCAAGAACTGCACAAAAATACTATTGAATTACTCGAAAGAGTCAAGAAAGAACAGCAAAACCCTTGGATCCCAGCAATCAGCTTCAACCAAGCAACGACACAGCTGCAGTATTATACTTTGGACACACGGATCCCTGAACAAGAAATTTGGATTGATTTTGTGAGCGTAACTTCTTCTATGAAAAAAAGAAAGCAGGAGTTTTTCGTTGAAGTTGCTGATCTGACAAACACCGTGAATTTAATAAAGATGCAAATTGTAATTTTGTTTCTTGTCGACCATGCTGATTGTGATAGGGCGATGCCAATCATTTCAAAATCAGAGCAGAGTCTATCACAGAAGATTATCTCCAAAATGCAAAAATCGTTGTGAAGCTAGTACGAAAGGGTGGAAAGTAAGACGTTTTAGATGATGGTTGAAAGGAAATGATTTTTGATATAAAGGCTAGGATTGAAAAAGGATATGATTAAAGGCAAAAAGATTATTCTTCTTGCTCCATTGCTGGAAAATCGAGTGTATAGAGGCGCTATGGAGTTCCCTGGAACAGAAAGCAACTATACTTTGCAGGTGAATTTTTTGTAATTCTATGATTTATCTGACACATATATTATCAATAGTACAATCTCTCAATGCGAAGAAGTCTGAGGCCTCAAACGACTCAAGAAATTCCAACAGTTGTAGTGGAAAAGCACTTTGAAGCAATTGCGTTGTAATGACCTAATAGTTTTTAAATCGCAGTCTAATATCGATATTTATTCAGATTTCAAGATTAGGGTGTATACAATTCGATATATATATATGTTGATCTTATGAATTGAGATCTTTGAAATACCGGTATATATATTTGACTCTTGGCTCAAGAGACTCATATTTATTCTATTTATTAATAATAAACCGCTTATACAATTCTACCAATCGATCAGCCTTGCTCCTTCTGATACTACCCAATCGTTACCATCTGATTTGAACACTTATATCCTATATTATCCTTAACAACAAAGATCATTGTTTAGGTATTATTTGATATCACATTGAATATGATGCATGCAACATGATTTTAATCAATGAATATAGATAGTTGTAAAACAAAAAGAAAAAAGCTGGCTCAGGGCTAGTTTAGTTAGAAAAGTTACATTATAAATATTTTTCTTATGCAAATTTGATAAAAAAAAAGCAGGAGTCCTAGCTTTAATTAATTATAGCATTGAAATGAAAAAAAAATTTTTAAAAAATAGCAACAGCAAAATCATCAGCGAACCTCTGGTCTTGCTCTCAACAAGCTGAATCACCAAGTTATC
>ENA-UOTX01001411-UOTX01001411.1-compost-metagenome-genome-assembly--contig:-NODE-1411-length-18105-cov-9.666796_pt1 | contig 18105 bp, 5 predicted proteins | sample MGYA00238143_ERZ746982 | MGnify/ENA primary metagenome ERZ746982 (study PRJEB28758, sample SAMN06268862) | compost metagenome | isolation source: single cell | place: USA: California, Emeryville, Joint... | reverse complement strand
TGCTTTGAAATAAAAGCGAACCCATTACGAATATAACTCTTTCTGGATCAAGAAATACCAATACAAATATGAAATGAATAAAATTTTGAAAGTTAAAATTCAATTATAAAGAGTAAAAATTTTGAGTCTAAATAATTAAATCATAACCGAAAAAAATTGAAGTGTGGATTTGAATGAAACCAAAATGAAAACTGTTAGCTTCAAATAAGAGCCATGGATAGTGTGATGTTCTTTTCGAAAAAACGTTAGATAGATCGATATGCACGAACATATTAGCCTAGTCTAGAAATATGAAGAGTTATTCTCTTTGACGATTGATGTGTAAGGCCTGTTTACTATACCAAGTGATTACAAATTGTCTATGAAGTGGAGCTTATTCAATTCCAGGTCTTGATTCTCGATAATATTGGGGTTGGAATATGTCTATCTTTCGAATTCTATGGAATATATTTTTCAATTGCCTTGGAAGCACTATACCAAATTCTTAGCAAAAACGAGGATTAGAATAATTTCATGGTTTAACGTTCTAAAGTTTTCATTTTGTCATGTTTAATAAAGCAGTACAAAAGAAGCAGATTTGATTCATGTCAAAACTACAAAATTTTTTTTGCTATTACTATCACATTCTCTAAATTCTATTTACCAAATGGCTTGGTTTGTGATTAAGAAGTCAATGGAAATGTGATTTAGTGTAACAAGGTGTAATTTACTCTAAATGTAGTTTTCTTTGAGCCTGATCCATGAACACTGCTCTTACCAAATCTCAAGAAAGTTAATAGTTCTTTATCATATTGATTTGAAATATATGGAGAAATCACACCCTAGCATGAAGACTATTGAAATTTCTATCATGTTCAGGGCAAAATTTGATCTTCGCATATTATGTAATGAGTTATTAAGCTATCATTACTCACAATCTCCCTGGCTCATACGGCTGATTATCAAATCCAATGAGTAAATCAATCCAAATGTTCTAATACCCGAACAAAACTTTGAAATTGTTAGACTAAAGTGTGCGAGAAAAACCATCTTGCCGATATTTATTCTACTATCGATGAAAAATTTGGACTCAACCCTACAAGCTTATGTTCTGCTCCATCTAAATCATGTAACTCACACTAACTAACTTTGTAATTAACTATTTATGACGGCATAGAAGCACATCAAATGATTTTTCTCTTTCACCTTTCATGTATCCACTATGAAACACTTCTTAACCTCTAAACCGTCGTTTTACATCAAGAGACTAAAGAAGTAGGCTCTAACAATGCTTCATGCCACTTCTCTGAAGATCTATTTCGTCAACTCCCTGTCCTGAATCGAATCCGATTAATTTAATTAATCAAGATTTATAGTCTTTCTAAGTTTTTTAACCTGGAATAACTTTCCGGTATAAATTAATCGCTCGTAAAATGGAAGTTCACGAGAGTTTCTTCAATTCCTGAAAGACTCCAAGAGCTGAATCGCGATAACACGATTCGAAGCTTTTTATTTATTTCAAATTTCTGTTTCTTGGATAGCTAATTACAGATTTTTAGAGCTTAATTTCAAATCTTCAAGATATTGTTGCTCACGATGACGTAATAATCATTTATAATGAGTGAAATTTTTTAATAAATACATGTTACAGGCCTAAGCGCTTTTCCACTATTTATTAAACTCAAATAAAATTTTCTGCTAAAAAATGTCCTATCGAAAAACTCTGAAAATCCTGTTCATCGTGAGTTTGACCCTTTCATTTGCTTGTAACTTCCTTTAGTTTCAATATCTAATATCATTTAGATTCTCAATGTGATTCAACTTGCTCTACATGCAGTGGACCTGGCGCTAATGAATGTCTTTCTTGCCCGTCTGGTCGCTATTTATCAAGCTCCACCTGCCAAGGTATTGAGGATTCTAACGTTGGAATTATCTTGTGTTTTTTCAAGCATGCCATACTGACTGTGCAGAATGTAGCAATAACGGTGCTTCCTCATGCACAAGTTGTACTCCTCCAAAAGTACTATACAGCGGCCAATGCATAAGTAAGAAATTTGAGGAAAATCACTCCTTATCTTATCTAATAGCTTGCCATACGGATTGCGAAACTTGTGACGCACCAGGTATCCAAGGATGCACGACCTGTACCTCGCCAAAAGTACTCTACAACGGCCAGTGCATAAGTAGGAAATTTGTCGAATACGACTACTAATCTTATCTAATAGCTTGTCATGTAGATTGCGAAACTTGTAACGCGCCGGGTATCCAAGGTTGCACAACTTGTACTCCGCCAAAAGTTCTCTACAGCGGCCAGTGTATAAGTAAAAAAAAAAATAAAATTGACTTTGTTCGTTATCATTTGAGATCAGCTTGCCATGCGGACTGTGCTACTTGTGATCAACCCGGGAATCAAGGTTGTACAAGCTGTATGCCACCGAAACAATACTATAATAAGCAATGCATTAGTAATTCTTTCCCACCGAAAATTGTATAAAAAACTGATTAGGTTGCGATTCGACCTGTGCTACCTGTATAAAACCCGGAAATCAGGGCTGCAGTACTTGCACTCCTCCAAGAGTGCTCTATAATGGGCAGTGCATTGGTAAAATAATAAATAATCTTTTCATCAGAATGTCGTTGATAGATTGCCATCCTTCGTGCGATACATGTGTGCTGCCAGGCAACCAGGGGTGTGCGACCTGCGGATCATTGACCCTTGTTCAAGGCCAGCAATGCATCGGTACGCTGCTTTTTGATTCCGAAAATATTTACCTTTTGTCCCTTCTTAAAAGCTTGTGATCCTTCATGTGCAACCTGTAATTATCTTGGAAATCAAGGATGCACAAGTTGCACTCAGTCAAATTATTATGTTTCGAGTAACAGACAATGCATTGGTAAATTTCTCGACATTCAGATTTTAAATTTTCATCTACTCAGCTTGTCCCAGTAGCAATCCTTCTTGTCCTTGCTCTATACAGCAGTATTTCGATGGCACTTCATGCTCAGGTTCAGAACCACTGATTCAACCATCTTATCGTCTTTAGCTTGTCATACAAGCTGCCTAACATGCAATGGACCTACCGCAGATAAATGTCTCAGTTGTCCCTCTTCAACCATCTTGACTGCAAACTACGAATGCCAAGGTACCGCTCAGCGATTTATATGAATGAGGATTTACTAAACATGAATTTTTAGCCTGTGATACAAGCTGTTTGACCTGCGGCATTAGCGCGGATAAGTGTACAAGCTGCCAACCACCAAAGGTGCTGACTTCAGATTATAAATGCGTTGGTAAGAATCATACGCACATTAAACAAAATTGATTTTGTGATGACCTTGAAGCTTGTGACGCTACTTGCAAGACATGTTTTGGTCCAGAGTCTGATGATTGCACAAGTTGTCACGACGGATACTACCTAGACAGTGACGGTAAATGCAAAGGTAAGCTATCAAGATAAATAGTAATAAACTTTGAGAAGTATGTCCTGGCGGCTGTGCCGCTTGTAATGGGCCTAATGCAGCACAATGCGGAACGCCAGGAAGTAAAAATATATAGATTATTCTCTTTACTCACAGAAATAGTTCCCTGCGATTCTTCTTGTTCCACCTGTACCGGTCCAAATGCCAACGATTGCACTGGTTGTGCGTCATCCCACCAATATCTCGATTCCGGAACGTGCAATGGTAGCTCGATGCTAATATTAATACCTAAATGGCTGACTGTTTAGAATGTGACACTTCTTGTTTAACCTGTGCCGGTCCAACTGCCAATGATTGCTTGACTTGTAATTCGCCACAAGTTCTCCAAAGTGGATCCTGCATTAGTAAATATTGCTTATTACTCTTATCGTCATAAGTAATTAGCAATCACCTGCGATTCATCATGTGTCACATGTTCCGGTCCCTCGGCCTCCGAATGCACTAGTTGTGCCACAGGTCAATATCTTTATTCAGGACAATGCCAAGGTAATCTTTATGTTGTGTCCGATTTTCACTACTAATAATTGAATAGATTGTGATCCTAGCTGTAAAACTTGTAGTGGGACTGCAACACATTGCACTTCATGCGACTCGCCTGCTGTACTTAGTGGCAATACTTGCACACGTATGATTACTTTTTATTCTATCTCTTATCCAGCTATCATAGCTTGTCCTGCTTCTCCATCAATCGATTTTACAATCTCAGGTAACTTTGTTAGTCTAATGAGTAAATTCTCATCAATGACCATTCAGGTGCAAAAACTCTTGTCTATCCATGCGAAACGCTGACAATTCAAGTTTCGAATGTCATCAGCTCTTCTACACATAGCACTACATGGGTTGTTACCTCTTCCAATTCCAATGCTGCCCATGAAAACTATATCAAATCACGCCTGGAAGGAGGACTCCCAATACCACCAATGACTTTGCGTTTTGGTACAACGTATCAAATAACCGCAACTGTGAGTGACAGTTGCGCACCAAGCAAAACAAAGAGCGTGACAATCAAAACGATATCTTATCCAACTACCCAACTCACAAGTCCTTCTACAACCTTCCTTTCTTGGTGGGAGAACGATGGCATTCTTCTCGGCTGCTCTGATTGCTCATCTGCAACACTTCCAACATGTTCAGCCTGTTCCACACCTTTACAGCTTGTATCAGGAAAGTGTACTTGCCAAAACTCCAATTCTTACATAGACTTGACCAACCTCCCTACTGTTTCCTGTGTCAGTAAGAGAAATTCAGTAGTCTCATTGTCATTGCAAAAGAAAACTCCAAAGATACAGATGCAAACGAGTTTTAGCAATGGCTTCTCGTCACTATTACCCAATCTGAATTATACAGCTTCTATCATGAAGATTGGATTTGTTAACGCAGGTAGTTTATCCATTGAAGACTATTCAGCTTCAATTGAAAATGCAACTAATATTTCAATTTCATTCACAATCTCTCAAGATATTGGTGCTGGCAATCAGATTCAAATCACAACGCTTGCACAATATAATCAGCTGTATTTCAGTCCATTTTACATTCAGAATCCAAGTCTCACTTATGAGTTGCCTTCGATAACTTATCTAAGCCCTGCTGCGCTTCAAACAGTAACTTCAGCTGGAAACACTGCTGGTGCGGCAATGCAGGCTCAGACTGCAGTCACCGCCGTTCTTCCTGCTATCACAGGCGGCCTATCGACAAGTGCGATGCTTTTGGTAGGATTTCTGGCTGAGGTTGACATTTATAAGTTAATAAACGTGCCATTCCCTGATAACTTTGTCATGTTCTGTGAAAGCATGGAATCTTCTATCTTCCCGAATGTTTTTGCGAATTTAGATACAGAATACGGAGGGGAGAATCCTACTTCGGAGATTGGGCAATTCAAGTCCTGGGGTGTGAGTACGGTAATGTTAGATAACTCGTTCACCAACATTCTCAAACTACTTGCTGCACTCGGAATAATCACTGTGTCTACTTTCGTGGTCACTTTTTTCAAATCATGTCCAGATATTGTAAGTCTATTTTATCGACTAAGAGGCCTGGTTATGTGGAACGTCTTCTTATCGTTCTTTCTCGGAGATTTCTCTGAGCTACTACTGACCAGCATGATCCAATTGAGAGAAAACTATGTCTCAAGCGCTTATACAAACCTCTCTTTCGCATTTGCTGTGATAATAGTGACAACATATGGCCTTCTGATTATTTACATGGGATACAGATTGAACAAAACTCATTTGCATCTGCGCCAAATAGTCCAACAAGCTCATCAGCCGAGCGACCCTAAACTCAAAACAACCTCTCAAAAGGAATCTAAAAAGCACTGGGTTGAAGTCCCGAAAAGTGTTGGAATAATCGTGGAAGATTTTCATGACAGAAATAGATTTGCAAGGAATTTTATGCTCGTTATGATGACCGTAGACCTCTTAATGGTCCTCATAGTGTTTTTATTCCAAGATCATGGGCTGGCACAAGCGATAATGTATACAGTCACCACTCTAATGTACGTGTGCTTGATTATCTGGCAGAGGCCCTATAAGTCGAAGGCACAAACAGCGCTTCTCTTGCTGAATCAGACTTCAAAAATCGGCCTGGGAATAGTCGCTATCATGCTCGGAGTCAATGAGAAAACACAATCCATATCTGCGGCTGCAGTCACCCAGATGGGATATAGTCTGATTCTTATGATTGTGATTGTGATCGGAATTAATCTGATCATTGCATTAGGCATCACAGTGGTTACATTGTACGAAGGTGTCAAAAAGAAACTAATGATGCTTAAGGCATCTCGCGCGAATCGCCAGAAAAAGAATCAAAAGGACCAAACTCAAAAGCAAACTGGCATAACCCTTGAGCAACAGCAGACGAAACAAGAAAATGGGTCAAGAATAATCCCCAGTGAGTCAAAAGTCGAAGAGTCTTTGCGGATTGAGGTGGATAGTGCAGGCACTAACACAATAAAGTTGTTGGATGTAAGTATCATGCAAAGTGATCAAAGTTTTGGCACCAGCCTCCATATAATCCAAAGAAAGGCTAATAGTGAGCTTCAAAAGGATGAAGCGCCGCCGAAAAGAAAGAAACAAAAAATTTCAAATTACCTGTTCCAGCATACTCAAAGTATCGACTCTAGTCTCGACTATTCGTTGCCTATCCAAAAGCCAAATCAAGAAATAATAAATAAAGCAAAAAGATTGAAGGTCAGTCAAAGTAACAGTTAGTAGTAAATTCACTTAATTGTTAGAGAAATGGCTATCTCGTTTAGATATTATTAAATAGATATGAATTTAGTCTTAGAGGATTCATTAGCTTTCTGGCTACCCTTCATAACTGTGAAAGGATTATTAATAAGATCGTCTAAATTTCTAGAAATTTGAGAAATTTGAAATTGTAGCAGAAAATAGATCGATTCCAACTGAAAGACGTACAGAAAATTTAAAAAGATGCTCCCGGTGCATGTTGCAATTCAGGCTTAGCGTGGTGTGTTCTTTTATTCATTCTTCAAGGAGGAGATATCTGTTAATTCCAATTATAATTGGTAAACTTTTTTTTAAAAAAAAACTCCTGCTATTAGCTGTTACTGATTGGCGGGTCTATACTCTGATATTTTGCTTCATGAAAAACTATGAAGTTTACTAACGAAGATTAAATTTCAAACTACAAAATTATGTATTTTTGCCTCCATTCAAACCTCAATTGGAATTGGATTTACCGACAATATCCCTCTGACGCATTGAACAAGAGGAAAAACTAATGAAAAATGAGTTTCTGGATAAAGCTTTCACCATCAATGGTGAAGCGAGAGAAAATAAGGAATAAAATTGTGAAGAAAATTGTAAGAAAAATATATTGATCTTAATCACCCAGAAAAAAATTTTCTGAAGTCATAAAACATTGATTGCATAGGGTTATAGGCGGTTTATTTTGGATTTTTTTTTGAGGGAAAAATAGCTCATTAGAAAGGATGTTTGAAGGTGATATCTTTTGTATTTTTATGTTTTCGTTCAATAGTCCTATAATATGACGATTTATTAAACGAGTTCATCTATCCCAAGATTTGCAATCTTCTCATTTCAATTTTACATTTATGAGCTATGTATGAATATTCGATTATTTTCAAAAAACACAACATTGAACTGATTTTTCTGATTTCGAATACTGTCAATACTAATGAACTTGAAAGCGCTGAACATATCTAACTAAGCAGTTAGACTTATTGTCATGGTAGTATCATGAAATCTTGAATGTGAATTAGATATTGCCACTATCATCACAAAAGATGACAAACCAGATCCAGAACCCCAGCATTCGATTTTCACTACAATTCTGATTTTTTGAAGAACATTTATCAAGTAAAGGCCAGCTTTTCTAACTCTTTACTGAATATCTTTCATTCAGAATTACTGATTTTAATAATTTATTAATGTGAAAAACGGTTGACAATCAGTAAATGTAGAACAATCCTAACAAGGACTTAGTTAGAGGTGAACCTAATAATTCAAAAAGAAATTCATTTCAAATGATGTGTTATTCATGTTTTTTATTTATCTTGTTCTCTCTGAGACTCACGGTCTCGATGGAGCTCATCGTAGATTCAGATTTAACAAATAAAAATGGAAACTCGTTTCCAAGCCTCGATCAAGCTCTTTCTGCATTGCTTAGTCCTTCTAATCTCTTAGACAGCGAAAATACAATCACCCTGAAATCAAATTGCGCAGGAAAAAACCAATATTTTCCTCAATCACAAAATATACATGGTAAAAGCTCAGAAAGCGGTAGTTTAACAATTATCTACGAGAAATCTCCTCAACCGATGGACAGCGCAGTCAGCTGCAGCCAGCTTCCGACCCTGATACTCACTAACAGCTCTTGCTTGGTTGTCGGAAATTTACGGTCCTTTAGTGTTATAGGACTGAATATACAGTATATTGAAAATGCCTGCAATAATGCAGTCACTAATACCAATACAGTGGCATTTTCAAACATTTGCCTCAATAGTTCTGAACCTTCTCTTGACTTGGCACAGTACACGCTGTCTTACCTTAAATTAACCAATGTAAAGATCTTATCAATGATGAACGTGTTCTATATCCATACCGGTTCCAAATCAATCTGGATAGATCAAACCAGTGAAGTAATCCTCCAAGATATTACCCTTTTGACTCCAGCTTCGAGTACGAACAACTCCTTCTTTCCAGCATTTTCTCTGGTAAAATATAGCTCCACTCACACCAATCTGTCCATAAATTATCTACAAATTCATTGCAATCGAGCTGCTCCCACGATATCTCCTATTGTTTGGACTGAAGGCATAGATCAGATCAGGATATCAAATATGAGCATTTCTAACTGCGAGTTCCAAGCTCTTTCAGCATTTGACAATCAAACTTATATTTCAATTTCGAAAACATCAATGCTGACGGTTCAACAGATATTTCTAACTAACTTGACATTCAACAGCATCTCTCCTCAATCAATATTCAAACTATCGTCGGTCATAAACGCAAATCTCACAGATTTTCAAATTAACAGCTTCTATTCTCCGCACCTGAGAGAAAATATTTCACATGTGGTCCTCTTCAATGATAACGACGAAATAATTACTAATGGTCAAAAGCCTTCGATCGTCTTCAGTGGATGGAATCTATTCAACTGCACAACTGCTTTTTATAAAGTGCTAATTAGTGGGATTTTTCAGAACTATCAGAACCTGGGAACCATTTTCATTGAAAATTTTAATATCACTCATTCTTATCTGCGTCGGAAAGGTTGCATCTTCAGCCTTCAAATCCAAGGGAACGCAGTTAGCGAAAAAACAAACTCCTACGCAGTGCACGTGGTGATGAACAATATCAGCATATCTCATACCATGGTTAGGTATTCTAATATGATTAGTCTGACCTCATCTTCAAATCCAAAATTTATCGCTGCAGTTGAGAGAGCACAGATAGAAATCACGCATTTCAGCATGTTTAACGTATCTGCCGATTTGCAATCTTCAATTATTTACTCTGACGGTTTTTCTGTCGCTATCTCAGAAGCTGTGGTTAAGAGTATCACTTTCAAAACCGAATCAAATTTGTATTTGAATAACGATGACTTGAGCACAGTGCTCATAAGCAATTCGACCTTTCAAAAGGTAGCGCTAAAAGGATATTCCCATCTTGTAGCAGCGAATGTCACAAGTACGAGATTGAGAATTTTAGATAGCGCATTGGACGGTGACAAAGAAGGAGTTTTTGCGGAAACAAAACCCTGCATGCTTCACAACTGCAGCTTTGACTCAATTGACATCAACTCCGGGTCTAATCTGCTGACTAGCCCAAACTCTATGGTGATCGTTCATCAAAATAAATTTACGCGCATTTTTGTGAACAAATCTGGCTTGCTTGAATTAGGGAATTATCCTTTTTTCCTCTCATCGCAATCATATTTTCTCAATCCTGATGATAATGCACTTTATGCACCTCGTCATCCAGTGACACTTCTAATAAATGAATTCGCTGAAGGCGCTATCTTCCACCACTATCCTGATCTGAGAGACATTTATAATAGATCTCGAGCAGCAATGTCTGGCTATCATCCAGAAAAGGCAATTTTCTTTATTTGCGTGAGCGAGAATTCTTTTTCCAACGTCTCTACAAGCGGGACTCCTAATCTGATTCAGATTTATAATTTCGAAATTATTAATGGCACAACTGGTGTTTTTAATAACAGCTTCGAAGACATCGTCGCCATTGATGACTTAAATCTGATCGGTGGGATTTCAATTCAAAGCGGAATATTTGCTTGGAATTCATTCTCTCGGATGCGTTTTGCGGGCTACGCATTTACTTTTACCTCTTCTTATTTGTACAACTTGCTTCTCGATTCCAATCGCATCTTTGAAACACAGCACTCAGGCTTATATTCAATCACTTCCGAAGACTGTAACCAGATAATGATAAACTCTAATCTTGCGTTCAATGTCGAACCAGAGCGGGTTTTTATTGGCATTTCATGTGAGGTGATTAACAAAAGCGTGACAATTCAAGGATCTATTTTTGAAAACATATTTCAAACCAACCCTCAAAGAGTTATTACAGCCTTGAATTTTATTTCAATTATTGTAGCAACAGAGGCTGCTCGGTCTAGGCCTCCTTCTCTTGGTTTTCGAGACAACTATTTCCGAAATATCACAATCCTGCATCGACAAGGGTACACACAAAACATCTACCACAGTTCGTTGGTGGTTATTATCTCATTAGAATCCGAAGTTCAGTTCATCAATAATTCATTTAGTTTTATCATCTCTGTACCAGGAGGAAACATCATGATTCTATCAGGACCTACGATAGCATTTTCCAAATGCAAATTTTATAATTTATCTTTTGGTGGCATGGATGGAGCTATTAATGCAATGGCGGTGACTCTTTTTATCAATGACTGCTTGTTTTGGGGCAACAAAGGCTTAGAATCGGATGGTGTTGGGCTAATCAAGTTATCAAATCCTGCACCTCATAATGCTATGGTAGTTCGTATTCAAGATACTACTTTTAGGGAAAATGTAGCAGCAGAAAGTACCATTCTGAGCGTAAAAGATACAGCTATTATCCTAGAGATCAATAGGTGCGATATTTCGGACAATCAGCGAACAAAGATGGGTGGTATACTCACTTTTCAAAATACTTATAACTCGAATGTCACAGTAACAAACTCTAACTTTAGTCAAAATAAAGGGTACTATTTAAATTACCCAGCTTTAAAAATGATATTTATTGACAGTTCGGGACCTGAAGTGGTGGTCAAAATGTCAGATTTGAGGATGGATGTAACGGGAATTGCAAAGGGAGCCTTTATTTCGGTTCGTGGACAACAGGTGGTGACTCTCTTGGGAACGCGGATTTCATACTCTGCTGGTTCAGACTCATCGTTCCCTGACTTTGGATTATTTGAAGGAGATAATTTTAATGCTGTCTTCACAAATCTTCAAATTTCTAATATTTCGCTGGGACAAACAGGCCTGTTCGCCATTCGAGCGATTACAATGGAGGAAACCGAAAATTCAGGTGAATGGCGTCTGAAAATCCTCGATAGCAATTTTGAACTTATGAAACTAATGACCCCGCTCATCGTCATTAGTTCTGATGATTACTTGCCCACTCCTCTGAATAATCTGAGTGTGGTTATCCAAAATACTTCTATATCAAACATAACCTGGTTGGGTGCCTCGAATGGAGTCGTAAGCTCTTCAACTCATCGTCTCGGAAGAAGTCCTGATAAGACTGACTTTGCAATCATCCTCGATAACTGTTCTTTTATTAATTTCACTGGACATACAGGTTTGGTAGTGAGCGCCATCAAACCAATGTTCGATTTTGTTGCTCTTATTGCAAACTGTCGGTTTTATTCCATTATCGCAAGCGGTCCAGGAGCAATTCTTAATCCTTCTATTAATTTGTTTTCGAATATCACAGTCAAAGAATTTTTCATTAAAGGAGGCAAAATAAATCCCGTATATAAAATCATCAGAAATCATTTTGGGAATATTTCTGCTTCATCAGGGACTATATTTTACTGGGAGACTCTGATGAAAGGAACCTGTTTGGAGTTAGAAGGCAACCATTTTACTTTTATCGATTGTTCTGGTAATGGAGGCCTCATTTTTGCGCAATATATATTCGAGAGGTATTCGGTTCCAATGGCTTCAAGATCAGAGTTTCACGTGATCTCAAGGAATGACGTTGTAATCGGGACTTCAGGAACACAAAACGGAGGAATAATATACGCAAACGGCAGAGATGCAATGTTCAAGATCACATTCATAAATGTGACTCTTTCTGGTATCAAATGCTCTGGGGACGGAGGTATCGCTTACTTCTTTTCACCAGTTCAAGCTAAAGAAGTACTGTTGAAATACCTCGATGCTTTATTAGAAACTGATGTCCTGCAACAACAAATTCAAATTGGGAGTATTAGCATTGCTAATAGCGACCTGAGGGATATTACTGTAGAAAACGGTGGAATTATTTATGAGAGTACCCCAAACAACACTCTGAATATCTCTTTTGATTCTAATACTCTCGAAAATGTGTCTGCTCGTGCACGAGGCGGAGCGTTCTACTTGTTAAAGCCGGTCGTTTCAATCAGCGGCAATATTTTCAGAGACGTGACTGCAGCAGTAGCTGGTCCTATCGTTTATAGTGTCTCAGAGCTTGACTTGACAAATTTTACCCATTCGAATACTATTATTCCAGCCCTCAAAGAGTTTGCTTCATTTGCACCCACCAACCTCCTTGTTAGATTCATCCCATTGAACGGTGGCTCATCCATTATGCTACAATATGAGGACACTCCTCCGTATAACCCAATCGTCCCAAATTTGACATCCTACTCTCTATCTCAGTATCAGATCAGCCTAACTCTCGTTTCTAATGGATCTCAAGGGCTCCAGGTTGTGCATGATGAATCCACAACTCCTTTTGTTATCCTGTTATTCATTTCAAGCAAGAGAGAAAGCATTCGAACCCATATGAGCAACAATTGCTCTAATTCAACTTGTATTGTTACTGCAAGCGCTAAAACGCTTCGAGGACTTGCTGGTGATGTCATACTCGTGAACGCGACTTATCACTCGAGTCGGTATGTTCAATTCCAACAATTCTCCATTCGACTAAGAGAATGCCTCCCTGGAGAAATAAATAACACCCTAAGTCAAGAGTGCTTTTACTGTAAACCTGGCACATATTCACTTTCTCCTAAAGATGAGAAATGTTCGATGTGTCCAAATGGAGCTTTCTGTAAAGGAGGATCAGAAATAATCATAAGACCAGGATTTTATCGAAGCAGTGTTTCACACACGAGTTTACATATGGTAGATTGCAATGATACTCACGATGATAGAAGCAGATGTTTAGGAGGTGTGAATAATTCTTGCTCAAAACCATTCGTTGGACCAGTCTGTCTTCAATGCAATTTAGAAAATGGGTATGCCATGAGTGCAAACTCGGGCACCTGCACACTGTGTGCGAAGAAAACGGTACTCATTGTCATTGCAGCGATCACAGTGCTTGCTACGATAATTTATCAAATAGTCATGACAATTATTACGTTTAACGAGAATAAAAAGATTCATAACCAATATCAGCGCCAAGGGAAATTAATCACGATTCAGCCAGGTCAATTTTTGGTGATATTCTCGGTTTTTACTCAGATCGCATCGGTAGTTGCAAACGTCGATGAAAGCACAGCATCATCACTCGTGAAAGGAACGAACGTCGTGGGAAATCCATACACTCATGTGATGTTTTCTATGCACTGCTTACTTTTGCATGAGTTTCACGATCCTCACAGAGTCGTGGAAATTCAAATGATTGTTCATGTATTCTCTCCACTGATTAAGATTCTTCTTGTGATGCTCTTTGAGTTCTTTAGAAACCTGATTTGGAGAGATTGGAGCAGAAAAGCATGGAAAAAATCAATGGTGAGAGTTGGAGCCGTTGCAGTTGTTTTAATAATGCTGGAGCAGCCCAGCATTATTGGTGTTCTCTGTAATTATCTTACCTGTTCTCGGCTTGATCCACTTATCGACGAGGAATACATCAAAACTCACAACATAATCCGATGCCACACCGACAGATATAATTTCTTTAAAAAAGCCATGGTGATTCCAGCTTTGGCATTTTGGGCGTTCGTAGTCCCAGTGGCCATCTTTCTAATCCTGTACAAAATCAGAAGAAGGTTATTCGATTCGCGGCCTCTTCGGATAATCTTTGGGAATCTCTACAACAGTTACTCTGAACACTCATATTATTGGGGAGTTGTGATAGTTATCTTTAAAGTTACTATCTACGTGCTAAACTCTGTGATCAGAACTTCCCCAATACTAAAGGCAGTCGTTTTTATGATGATTGTTCACCTGTACTTTCACTTACTAAAGCGAAGACCTCGTTACAACAATCACTGCCTTTATTTGGCTGAAAAATTCTGCTGTATAGCTTACCTGGTCACGCTTACTCTGGTATTTATCAGACTTTCCACTGATATAAGTGGGTTGAAATATGCATGCAGTCTAATGATTGTCATTACTCTTTCAATGGCCTTATGTTATATCTTACTCAACATTTTATTGTTATACTTGCTGACTTTTGGAGATCTTATCCAGAACTTCGTCGAAAAAAGGAAACGAAAGCATATAATTTCGGAGACGCTAGAGTCACTCAAGACTTATCACAAAAATAATCCTTCACACATTGATCGACATCATCGAAGAGGAGGCATATGTCTCCAGCTTCCGGAGAGGTAAACTGCATTCTTCATAGTAGAGAATTAACTGCTTTTGTTTAAAATTAGACTCAGAAATACTGCTGAATATGAAAGAAAATTGAAGGCAGGTTATGAAAATAAAAAAAGAACTCGAGGTTGTTTGAGAAGAACTGCCTTTGTTAAGCAAATAACTGAAGCTGCTGTCAATTTCCTAAAATCAAACTCAGCTACTGAAGCAAGAGTATCGATAAAAGAGCTGAATTTACTTCCAATAGCCACAACAACGGAAATCATAGCTCTCAACGATCTGAAAGCTTGCCCTCGAGAATCTCGAGGTTCTGAAGAAGAGGAAGAAAAATCCCCTTCAGATAAGAAAACTTATAATAAAGCGTTTGCAGGTGAAAGATTAACAACAATTAATTTGGGTTTTCCAACTCATACCTCATTTGAGATAGCTTCCTATTCACCAAAAGCAGATGACGTGAAAGGAAGCAATAAAAAGAATTCTCAGCCAAACTCAAATGTGTTAGATTTTTCTTGATTTTTTTTTTTATTAGCGTGATAGTTGTACTCAACTATAAATAAAATCAGGCGTTCTCGAAAGGAGATATATTACTGTCTTGTGCGAGGGTTTGTGTTCATTTGGTGTCACTATTGCACGAATCACATAAGTATTTTCGAGTTTATAATGTGTTTGCTGCATCCTATCAAGATTCTTTTGGATAGCGGTCACTCAGATATTGTTAGTTAGAAAATGCAGAATATATAAACCTTGGATGACTTGATATTTTCAATTTTACAAAATAAGAAGAAACAGTCAAAGCTGACATTAGAAGTTCTTCTTGCAGAATGAGATGAAAAGTTTAGTAGCAGAGTAAATTTTTTGTTATTATTCAGTTCACACTCAGCATTTCCATTTTGTCAAGGGTTGTATTGAATAATCTAAAGGTGATAGAAAATCAGTTTCCTTATTTTTTCTCATCTTTCGTTTCATCATTTCTTTTGGGAATGGAGTTTTAAAAGCTTGCAAAAAGAGTATGGAAGGAAAAAATATGAAATGCGTTAAAATGCAAATCTAATACTTTATGACACTCTGTCTCTCAATTCATTAATGGTAGAACTTGACTCCGGGACGGTGCCAGAATTTTAGCTCATTAAACCATGCGATTCAGGTAAGATATTAATTTTGATACCTTAAGTGGACACATAGTTTTTCAAGAGAGACTAAATTTGCACTTTCAAAAGCTCTTCTGATTGGATTGACTGGCTGTTTCAGTAGTTTTGCTTTTGGCTAGTAAATGCAGAAACCCTATATATATATAATGGAACGGCTGGAAAGATACGTTAAGAAGATATTTTCTAAGTAAAAGGCCGAATTGACTCACTGCAGGCTCTGGATGGCAGCCACACGCTCTAAGCATGTGTGGTTTCTAATATAGCATCCTGATTCTGCTGCATCATAGAGCAGGTAGTGCTCTTGAAGCCTTAATTTTGTAGTTCACTTCGCACTATATGTGTAGCAGAGAGCTGGCTGTCTTGTTCTATAAGTTTTGCTTAGGATTGAATCATGCTCTTCTTAAGCAGTGAGTAGTATTTCATAAAGTCAAAGAAATCGGGCTACATTGGACCTCATAGTGTCCCTACAATGGATTGATAAGAATTTGCGAAATTCTATTCACGAATATTAAAATCATTTATCGTATTAAATAAGCTTGAATAAATTTGAGTCACAAAGGCATCACATTCAGAGAATTAAAATCCATTTTAGAATTCTCACCATCTCTTCTAGAGATTGGTTGAGGAGATATGACCTAAAATCCATGGAGAAGTATTCGTGGTGCGATTTCTGTGAAAGGAAAGATGTCATACTATCTTTACAATTTCATCACTGGGATAACTGACAGTATGGTAAAACTCATCCAGAAATCCTAATGGCTTTCTCAAATTGGCACTGAAGATATTTACCACTTCTTCAAAATCAAGGAATGCCTATGAAAAGCGGGTTATAGATGAAAAACGAAATAGTCTCAAATAACTCTGATTCAAGGAATTATTTATAGTGACTCAATCAAAATAATGGCTACTATGTAGTTAATGTTCGCTTATCATTGAAAAATTAGGTTCGTATTACTGCGATCAAGCGAACAGAAGAAAATTTCATTTTATGTTTTTGTATGAATGCTCCCTTTTCCTTAATCATTTGTTTGCTTGTCAGACTGGAAGAATGTCTGATGATATTCTGATAAGTAAGGAAGAATAAATCATATCCGCTGTGAAAACTTAATTCTAAATCCTTTTATTTTTTCTGTACCTCATGACAAATCTCTCAAATTGGTTCTTCTTGGAGCTGCTTACTTCTCTGAGAATGATTGCCTTTGATTCTTTCTCAAATGAAACAGACTTACATAGCATCTAAGAAGAAGTCGGAATAGCCTTTATGAATTAATCAAACAGAGAAAACTTACTCTCTTCTGAGGTGTATCCAGTAAAAGCTTTTTTCCAGTCTTGGAGTCCGAGAGTGCTGCCGTACCGTCCCTAAAAGCACTCGCAAGCATACCACCGTTTTGACTCCACCTCACAGAATAGATTGATTCTATAAAAGAACGATTAGAACCGAGTCTTGATTGGTCTTCAGAGTTCAATATTCCGACATTCAGCATCCAAGACCTGAAAAAAGCGACTTGCGAAAGTGTCATTTATCTAGAATATTGTTAGATTCAAACTGGTTTTCAGCTATATGTTCTCTTTATCTGAATGGCTTTGTTGTGATTCTCTTTCTTTCAGAAAAACATATTTATTTTTCTTCTAGAAGCAGAACTTGCAAATCTCATTCAATTCTCAGGCATTCCATTCATATTCATGCACTATCGCGCTTGCGGTTGATACTCAGGAGCCAAGAATGACCGAAGTAAAGGGTAAGTACCTTTTCAAGACAGATACATGAATAGAAAAATAGCAGTGTCTAATAGAAAAATAACAGTGTCTGTTTCAAGATATGATGACAATGAACTTTGCTTGAGCTTAATTCCGCCAGCACAAAATGATTTTCAGACAAATTCGTGTCTAATAAGATAGAATGATGAACCGCATTGGATTCTCAAATGCAAAGAACGAAGGTAATTTAGTAATTAAATGCAATACATACTAAATAAAAGTGATATCTCTCAACTGAAAATGAGAAACACTTTAACTAAGTCAATCAATTATTAGATTTCCTTGAAATAGTATATTCCTCATGAGCCAGCTTCGGAAAACTTTTTTTTGGAAAATAGTTAAAAGTTAAAGGTCAGACTTCAAATTTTTTGCTAATGTTATAAATTAGTTTTCGTTACTGTAGGTATCTTCTGAGGATTTTAGTGTAGGGTATAGGCACCTAATCTACCTTCGTAGTTTCAAAACAATTAATAAATTAGG
>ENA-UOTX01001408-UOTX01001408.1-compost-metagenome-genome-assembly--contig:-NODE-1408-length-18145-cov-15.787193_pt1 | contig 18145 bp, 17 predicted proteins | sample MGYA00238143_ERZ746982 | MGnify/ENA primary metagenome ERZ746982 (study PRJEB28758, sample SAMN06268862) | compost metagenome | isolation source: single cell | place: USA: California, Emeryville, Joint... | reverse complement strand
TCAAAATAGTCTAATATAGGCTGAAATAAATATTTTATTCGTTGCTCCTCCAATCAACTTAAAAAATAGAACATCCAAAACCAAGAGTCACTCCTCTATGCAAATTGAAGAAAGTGTGGTCAAGCCAGCAAATAGGATTCCCTATTGGTTCAAGGAAGAGGTGCCGAAAAGATTTCAGAATTTGCAGCCCAATGAGCGAGAAAAAATTCAAAGAATTATATTCGAACAGAGGATATTAAGAGAAACAGCTAATAGTTACACGAATTGCTTGAGTGTGCTAAGGGAATTGCTTGAGTGTTGGCAGCAATTGGGCATTGAGGTAGAATTAGTGATAAATATCATCAACAGACTTCGAAATTGTGAGGTTTCGAAAGATAATGAGGTGGAAATGTGTAAAAATATTGATGATCAAATGTGTTTGGAACTCAAAGGAGACAAAAGAGAGTTTCTTTGCAGTTTTTACTTGTGTTTAATGGAGTTCGAATTTCCCGATTGTTTTTTTAAGAAAGAATCGCAATTTGGGAGCATGGGGAAATATGCTTGGCTTATTTTGATCTCGCTCTATGCAGAAATGTTGAGAATTTTGATATGTCAGGCCAAGTTCAAAGATGGGTTTGTCTTTTCCGATGAAAAAACGAAAGAAAATTTAGCAATTTTCTTGAAGCAAGTTATCAACGAAAAACCTTTTGAAACACAGAACAATTATGAGTTCGTGAGCAACGTGCTCAGAGAGGTTTATGCGGTGCTTAATCATTTCCCGAATGATAAGCAAATGGCAGAACAAACACTCGAGAACATCTTTCAATGGACAAGTCAGTTCAAGTTGTTATTCACTCAAGCTTTGATGCGTCGGCCACTACGAAGTACAACCCTTGAAAACACTCAGAAGTACAAAAGCAGTACTTTAGCCAATGCTCTCAGCACAACTCTTAAGTTAATACAACTACAACTTCTGAATCAAAAGATTGTGTTCGCGATTGTGCCTGCTGTACAAGAGACTTTGGAGACTTTTTTGCAGAATGAGATTGTTTTGATGACTCCGATTTGTTCCAATAAAAAGACTAGTTTCAATTTTCAGTTAAGAGCAGCTTTGCTGAACGTTATCGCAATTAACCTGAAGATGATATCTATCGCGACAAGTGACGAAGCGGTGCTTCACGTTATTTCTGAGCTCGTGAACCTATCAAAAATCTGTGCTGAGAACAAAATCAGGCTGGGAACGAGAATCTTGAGGATAATAACCGAACCGAATTTCATTTTCTTGGTCTTTGTGAAATGCTTTTTCAATGACTTAGAAATCATCAATAGACTAATTACTGAAGATGCATTGGGCTTCGAAATGTTTTTTACACTAGCAAAGCTGTTGAAGAAGAAGCAGACTGGGAGTGAAATGCAAGACAATATAGAAGAGGCTAAAGTGACCTTTCTTCTTGCAAATTTGAGATCGCTCATTGAAAAATCCTCTAAAGTGCTGCAGTTTAACGTCAAACCTTTGCTCGCAAATCTTCCATAATTAAAGCAGACCTATTTATAATATCATTTTGTAAATGAATGTACATACCTCTCTTATTTAATTCAACAGCGAATATTAACTGAGCATAAACCTCCAATTTAAATTTTATTTGGGCTCATAATGAGAAATGAACACTGAAAGACTTCACCTCTCAAAAGCGAAGGGATCGCTTCGTGCTTCACTTTCTCCTGACCGCTTACGGCTTCATGGGAATACTCCGCAATTGATACACCCACTGCGTCCTTCGATTGAGTCGAGACGACATGGTAATAACTACAAAACAAGTTTCATAAAAAAGGCGCTCTCTGTGAAGTCAATTCATTTAACTCCCATACAGCTAAGAGGATCAATCAATAGTACCTCGAATGAGCAAGAAAGGAGTTTCAACTTTGTTCCCGTACCAAACACCGATAGATACTCCCAAGAAGATTCTGAAAAAGCACCACTACGCTCAATTTCCCTTGGAATAGATAGTCAATTTGCCATTACATCTAGAGTTACCACGCGATATATTACTTCAAATCGTGGGAGTTCAAAGAGCCCGCAACCAAGGGAAAGATATAGTATTCTCAATGATAAAATTAACTTGAGTCAAAGCTCACTCGACCTGAAACCTTACGAAAGATCCCAGGAAAGATCAAAAGTTATGAGCAAAGAGACGTTTTTATTGAATTATAAACTCGCGAAAAAGCATATCGCCGATGAAGATAATGCCCAAAAAATCGCTGAAACAGGAAAGAACATTGTCACTAAGATTATTTCGCTCGCAAGAAAACCTCCGCAGTTTGATATAGATTCTCTCTCTAAAAAAGAACAGTTTGAGAAAGAATTGTCTATGAAAATCCGCTTAGACAACGCCTCTCGGAATAAGAAGCAGTGGGTTTCTCCAATGGAGATTTTCCGCAGCGACTCTCCTAGCAGAATGAAAGTTCCTAAACGCCTGCCAAAATTAGTATTGACTGGAATTAAACCTCAAATTTCTGCTCGAGAGTCTATGTTCGACGATTCGAATTTAGAAACGGAGCAGGAGAGTGTCGCTTTAACACAGCGATTGAGAACCGCGAGATCCAGAGTTCCCATCTTAGGGATGCAGTTTGCTTGTGATCAAAGAAGTGTTAATAAATATATCGAAGGTTTCAGCAAACTTGTGAGTGTGTCTGAGAACCTCGCACAGGCAATAAATAACCTCGGAGTATCTATGGAAGAGCTTGAATACCAGCAATTACAGGATTTAGTGAGATCAACCAAGGAAGAGACTGAAGCGAACTTTATCCCTCATGATTTTTCCAACACTAGAGGTAATCTGATCGCATGGCATGGCATGTCTTTAATAATTGTTTTCAAATGATGTAGAAGCTCAGGAATATATAAAATCAAAGGCAGTTTTCCTCTGCGTGCTAAAGGAGCAGTATCCTCAAATATTTCAAAGCGCAAAAATCGTTTGTGACCGTCTGCTCTCTGCATTGGACATCGATTATAACAACGAATTCACACAGATAGACTGGAGCCATTATCGGTCATTTATTAAAACAGTTGTTAAGCATGAAGTTTCTCGATTAGATGCGGCAAATTTTGTGCTCAGGGTATTTCATTTTAAGAGCAAATCTTCCTAATTATATTCATTGTTAGTTCTTCAAAGGAGGCGAATCCATTTTGACGGTGTCAAATTGTCAACAAATGATGAAAATTTTAATTCAGGAGTATGCGAATGATACGAAAGACTATGAGATAGCGAAAGAAGTGGAATTGACTTTGTATCAGAGATGGAACGATCTTGGGATTAGTGATCCTAATTCAGAGTATCTCAACGAAGGAGTTTTTCGTTCAGTGTATAGCAATAGTAAATTAGATATTTTCCCCTTAATTAATTTGATAACCCATTCTCTGTAAAAAAACACCTTGTTTGAAGCTACTTTCTTGATGAAACGAGATAATTTAGAATGTGCAATAAACACATCATAGCTTCATTCATGCAGGGTGATGCATAAGATTTTTTATTTGCTTAGGTCAATGTGATCAATTTCCATTGGTTCGGATTTTTTAACAAAACCAAAAGTATGATTAAAAAAGCTCTGAATTTCTCTACAATAATTGAAGGAAAAGTTTTCGTTGTTGCTAATGCGAATTCGGCATCTCTTACATTTGTTGAGCCATGATATAAGCCAAACTTAACTGAATCAGGAAAACAAATAGCAAGCCTTATTTTCAACGAAGTGATAATTTAAAATTAAGTATCAAACACTCCATTTATTCAACCCTTAGTGCTCATATTTATCTCCTAGCTTTAGAAATATACCAAACAACCACGAGCAAGAGTAAATATTGCTTCAACAATGTGACTACAACATATCAACATTGTCTCGCTGACACCTGAGTCTCCATTCAATGCAATTTCAAAATATTTTGTTATATTTTGGAGATAATCAGTTTGAATTTCTTCCTCTACCCCACGGATAATGGATAACTTGCCGAATTTAAAAGTCATTACATGTAGACAGCAATGGATCAATAAAATCCTCTTTCTTCTCCATATTGCCCTTAACTTTCCATCAATTAAACTTTTCTTCAAAATTACAATTCCCAAGAGACTCAACACAACACAGAGGACCCTCTCCACGATGAACAGCAGAGTATTATGAATATCCTTACCTAAATCACTCACTAACCCAAACACTACTAATTCGTTATATGTATAACTTCTTCCTTAACTTTTCCTAACAAAGCCTTCCTGCTCTAGAGAAAAACTCTTATCTCCTACTATCCACAGCCTTTTTGGAGGTCTGAATGCCTCGATAAGCTACTTCTTTACCCCCTTTCCTCTAAAATAAATTCGAGCAACGAGTCTAATCAGATAGCGGGTTTCCTTATTTAAATCTTTGGATCGATAATTTGAAAATTCATTTAATCACATCGAACTCATACGATCGCATATCTTCTTCTAGAAACTCAGCTACGAAGAAATGAAATCTGCTTCAACTCCTTCTAACAACCTCGAAAGCCTCGTCAGATCAACCAAAACTTTCGAAAGTCTCACCTGCTATCAGCACGGTTCCGAGCCAGTCAGAGGAATTTGCCTATTCCCAGGTCCTTGTGACTGTCGCTTAATGTGCAGGACATGCCGCAAAGTGCACCCAGGAAGCCATCTACCCCACTACGAAGAGCTTGATGATTTCCTCTCTGGCACGATGGTCACGGACGTTTCTAACGCAATCAGCCGGATGCTGAAACAGATCGACGCCCAAAACAAAAATCTCCAGAAGCAGCTCACCACAGCAACCCAACGCATCAACAGCATCTTCGACACCCTCAAGAAACACATCGATGCTCAGGCCAGAGTCCTCACCTCACGACTCTCTGAATTAATTGATGCAAAGATTTCTCAAAACTCCCGCATCCGTGATGAACTCGTGACTGCTGAGCTCGATTTTGAACACATGTTTAACCGCGCAGCCAAGATCAGGAGCAATTCGTCTGCTGGCGCCGAAGCCTTGGAAGAAATTTTACATCTCTACAACAATATCAGCAGCAATTACATCAATAACCCCAATTACCTCCGCGCATTGGACGCGAGAAGCCTTGACGACGCCGTCTTGTTCAATAATAAAGCAATTAACTTCAGATTGGATAATATCATGGCAGCAACAGACACTCTTTTCTCTGAGATTGACAACCATTTTGCGCAGGTGCCCGCTCTCAGGTACGAAGAGTTCTCAGGCACATCGGTCTTCAAGTTGAGATCAGTTGCCTCTTTCAACACAAATCACAATGCCATTACCCTTGGCGCCATGGCGTATGTCCCTCCGCTGGATTTATTGCTTACGGGAGGAACTGAAGGAAGCATTAAGGTCTGGAACCTTCAGGATTTGAAAATGCTCTCGCAGGAGGCGGCTCATAAGAGCGACGTGCTGAGGCTTCAGTACATCCTTCAGAAGGACATGGTGGTGTCAGCCAGCAAGGACGGAGAAGTCAAGCTGTGGAAAATAATCAACCAGGCGCTGAACTTAGTGGGTAATATCTCGTATGATAACGCTGCGATATTCGCGCTTCATTATCTTCCCGTTGGGAATCTCCTTGCGACAGGAGGAGAGGGTAATGAGATTCGACTCTGGGAAATGGTGTTTGCAGGAGCCGAGCCTAGAAGCCAGCTGATTAAAACAGAGAGCTCGAGAATAGACTCGCTCTGTCGCCTGGACCACGCAAGCTATTTGATCGCGGGAACGAATAGTGGCACGCTGTTGGTCTATCGATACGATGCGACTCGTCATCAGTTAATGTATCGTCTCGCAGGACACAAAAAGGATGTCTTTGCCATGGATTGTGACCAAGAGAGAAGCTTACTGGTAAGTGGATCAGATGATGGAACCATCCTCGTGTGGATACTTCGCGAGCGCGATGGTGAGTGTCTAAGAAGACTGAAGAAGGAGGGAACGACGATTAGAAGCTTGGTGTTTTTGTATGAGAAGGAAGTCGTGTTGACCACGCATGGAGATGGCTTTATCCGCGCTTGGAACACCGAAAAAGGAGTGAGTTGTGGAAGCTATCTGAATGACTCGAATGGCGGGGTTGTGTGTAGATTAGCCGAACAAGGGAATCAAATAGTCTCCGCGTTCACTGATACTGTTAAAATTTGGAGCTTCTATTAGTCCATAAGAGTTAAAATGAGTTGATTGTGTGTCTGTTCTTATTATTGAAGGTATTCAAAAAATTTTTGCAAAATCATAAGACTCTTTCTCCTTGTGAGATTTCATGAAACGCAGGTCCTTTCTGTTCCTTTAATTGAGAGTAAAAGAAGATTGGGACTCATTATTTTAGGTGGAATTTGTTATACATACTTTGATATTATTGTAAGGTAATTGATATAGAAATACATTAAGTTCAAATAAGACTTTGCTAAGTTTAATGCTGAATGGGCTTTTCGGATAGGCCAAACTCAGCACAAAGTTGTTGAAAATATATAATTAGGATTCCAATAACAATTGGATAGTAATCATTAAGTGGCTGCTAAACGGCCAGTAACTCTAATATTAGAACTTATCATTGCTGCTGCTATTTCAGCCTGCTTTTTATGGTCTCGAAGACAACTTTTTCGTGTTGGTTGGTGATATGGGGTTTTGTAACATTTATGACAGAGAAAAGCGATCTGTCACTTTAATTGCAGTCTCATCATCTTTCGGTTTCACCTTCGATAACGCGGATTTCGGTGAGTTTGAATTAGCGTCTTGATTAAGAATTCTATTACATTGCAATTCATTTGCTGATTGTTTCAACCTCAAAGGGCCTTTAAAAGGTGTTAGTGGAGAGTCACAATCAGTCGCTGTTCCCTGCAATAGATTTGAGCTCATCATTATCGAAGAAAAGTTTTCTATCATGCTCTCAACATGCTCCGCTCGCTCTTCCTTTGTGTCATTGTTCCTGTCGGATTTTTTTTGAATTTTAGTGAGTCTTTCCCTCAGTCTCAAACTCAGAGGAGAATCCAGTTGTCCTGATTGATAATTTGAAGAAAAAGATGACATTATCGCTCGGTTGTAGAAAGTTTGAGCTACACCTCCTTTCGCCTGCGTATTTCTCTTTGAGGCGAGGAAAAGGTCTCGGTCGAGCCTCTCACGGAGATTCAAGCGCTCTTTAATCTCAGTCATTCTCTCAATGAGCTCTTTGCGCGTTTTGTTAAAAAATTCATTGTTTTTCACCGCCTCTGAGTCAGCAGTCGGCTGGATTCTGCTGGTCTTTGAAGGAGATTTGCTGTCTAATGACAGTCTGTTGGCAGGTAGCGACGGAAAAGCCTGATGCAACTGCAAATGGAAACTTTTTACCGAGAGAGACTCTGCAGAATTCCGCAAGTTTAACTCCTGCTTGGAGGTGTTAGGAGAACAGCTTAAAGTAGGCATATTAGTGGGATTCCCTCCACGCTCGCGTTTAATACTTTCACGAAGTCTTGCTGATCGAGATTGGCTATCGATACTGGTGTTAGCCAAATCAGAAACTCTGCTGTCTCCAAGGCGAAGTGGAAGCAGTTGCGTTGGCTTCGAAACAAGTTTAGAAAACCTATCTTCTTTGTTACTTCTCCTTAATTTCAGACTATCATTGTAATCTTTGAGGTTTTTCTCCGTGATACTGAGCCTAAATGACTCCAGATCATCTCCAGCTTTAGTGCTATTGACCGTTGAAGACTGAGTCGTGCTTCTCTTTTGAGGACTTCTTTTTACTTGTTGCTGTGATTGAATTATAGCTATTGTAGAATCTGTCGCTTGGACAGTGGTTTCTAGCATAGATAATCTGTCCGCTGAAGACCATCCATCATGAGGCCAGAGCTGGGCACGTGTATCTTTAGCCCGATAATCGTCAGGCTCGGTTTGCAAGGTTGACCCAAACATCCTAGGAGAAGAGAAGTCTCGTTGAGAATTGAGGGTGAGGGTTCTCTGTTGATTCTCAGGTCGTTTTTTACGGTAGTACCGTAAGCTATTAGCGTGCTCGGCTGCTTCCTCGTTGTATAAGGACGGGTAAAGTGATTCGTCAGGTTTCTTGGGGCTTTCTGAGACAGTTCTCATTAAAAGCGGTTGAAATTTCCTTGTATGCTCGCGAATATGCTCAACTCTTTTGAATTGAACTTTCGATTTGGATGCGAGGTATTCCTGAAGCCATATTTTCGCAGAGGCTTCATTAAAAATCAGTTTTTGCGCTTCCTATTAGTCATGAATAAATGCCAGTTTTGGGACAGCAAAGCTACTTTCTTAGTGATTTGAAGAATGAGTCCTGTTTGAGATTCGCAAACCACTGTATGAACACGGGGTTTCTCCTGAAGCAACTCCTCAACGCCGATGATTTCTCCTGGACCTAATATTGAGAACTTACGTGCAACATAAATAATTGTGTATCAGCAAGGGGACTGTACCTCAACATCGCGAGTCGCTACTTTCTTTCTCATATATTTGCCAATTATTCCATCCCAACACGGCGTTTCTTCAGTGTCTTTATTCTCATAGTTAGCCTTATATGATACCTACCCATGATTTCCTTATTTAGCTTCTACAAGCAGTCATTGCTAGTTACCTTAAACTCTCCGGCCCGCACTATGAACATGCATTCTGCTGGCTCTGATTGCCTGCAGACAACCTGATTTCGCATAAATGATCTCAAATGAGAATACATGAATAGGCTTCTGATTGAACTGTAAGCCCATTGTGAAAATATCTTCAGCGATTTGAGGAAATTCACTTCAGCGAAGAGCCTCTTTTCCTCCTTCTCCACTAAAAAAGTTCATTGTTTAATCAAAACACATAAGAATTGTTGCAATCCTACGCAGTATCTGTTGGAAGGGCGCCTTATCCAGCACAGCGAAATCGCAGTCTTCCTCACAGATGATCGTTGCAGCACGCGGTTTTCTCTCCAGCAGAGCCAACTCTCCGAAAGCGTATCCCTCTCCTTGCCCTGCGACTCTGGTCAAGACCTTCTCTTTTCTCACTTGGCCATTCTTGTCCGTTATTTCTTTCTCAATAGGAACCAAAATGCCAACCTTTCCCTTTAGAGTCACCCAAAACGTCTCTCCAAATTCACCTTTCACAAATATTTTACATTTCCTTCTAGAAAGACTAAAAAGACTCACCAAAGTTGATACAAGGATCGCCTTGCTTTAAATGAACGTGATACATTTTAGCCAAGCACTCACGATGGGTCTCTTCATCGTATTTTTTAAAAAATCCAACGTTTTCAGTGCATTTGACAAGGAAGGTAATATCCTTAGAAGTTCTTTCCTCAAACTCTTTCTGGAGTATAAGTATCGCCAACTAGACAATTCAAATAGGTCAATGGAACGCCAATTAGCAGACATACTTCGATTTGGTCTTCGGGTTTCAAGGTGTCAATCTTGCCCGCTTTCATGCGTTTGAACGCATTTGGATCAAAGGTCGATGCTCTATGCCTTCCATGGGTAGCCGCTCGATCCGTTCTTGGTGCATTTGTAGGCATGCTCTGCATGCGCGAAAGGCTCAGCATCTCCTGAGAGTGTATTTCAGGTGCTGAGAGTCGAGGATGTACGTCTTCCTCTTCTTCATCGTCATCGCTGCTAAAGGAAGTTTCTTCTTTGCTTTTCTCAAAAATTTTTGAATTTTCATCATGGTGTCCAGATTTATGCTCCTCGACGCTTTTTCTTTGTTGATTTTCCAAATTTCGAAGAGGTTCGCATTGATCCGGAGGATTCGGGTCTTCTGTTTTCTCTTGAGACAGAGAAAGGCGTAGTTTCTCTGGTTTGATGTATCTCGATGCTCGTTTGTTCATTTAACCTGTAATAATAAAAAAGAGATAAAAATCTGGTTCTTTTCCTTTTGACCTATAAACCAAGGATAAATTTTATCTGCAGCTTTAGATGTTCCTGATTCGAGACACTCGATAAATTGTGTATTTAAAGTCTTTAAATCCATATACCTCCTAATTGTCCCTTAAAAATCGGATTCCATAATAAAATACCCTGTTAGCAGCAGAGCAGGGATGGTTGAGATAACTATCAATAAACTCTCATATGGTTCCTTTGGTCCAACTGTCTTGGTAAGTATTGAATCACCTGAAAATAGGAGAGCTCTTAATGCGTTTATTTCGTATGATACTTGTGGCTATTACTACTACTGCTACAATCCAAGGAAAATGTTTATTTATTATGAAATTTGTTGGAAACAAATGTAAACATGTTGCTGAATACTCTCAAGTGACAACGATACAACCAATATTAAAAAAAGTGAATCACAGGAACTTAGAGGAAATCAACTTCTTAATCAATGAAGAAATTAATTTTATTTTCCTCAGAAACAACCGAAAACAGCCCTCTGAGAGAAGCACGTAGTTTTGAAGTATTCGCTGTGTCGATCCTCGTCTTCTTATTGAGAACAAGCTGATTTGTTTGAAGATTCTAATGTTAAAGGACAAATTATTACTCACAATACATCACGGGCAAGCTTTTACCTTCGATGGCTGTTTCAACAACTCTTGGAGTAAGTCAATATACTTCGCATTGGTTTCAATTTCAAATCGATTAAGTTCTTCTGTTTCTATCACCCCGACAAAAGAGTGCCCTTTGTCATTCTCTGAGAGCAGAGGACATCTTAGAAGACCAAGAATATTTCCCTTGCCCATAAACCTCGCGTCTTTGAGCTCATAATTGGGCTCGATTTGCAGCAAAGTGATCCCAAGCCTAGTAGGCCTTTCTGCTGCATCACCAGATTCGATAATTCTGGTTAATATGAAACAATTCTCATTTGCGAGCTGAGTAATATAACCAACTTCGATACCATCTTCAACGCATTCCTATTCGAGATGATACCTTAAAATAACATCGAAGTCCCATTGCTTACCTGAGGAGAATACGAAACTGTGCCATAGTTTGGATCGATAAGACCTAAATTCAACACGGTTCTAAGAGGTATCTGAGCCGAAATCGAGCTCGCTGGTTTCTGGTAGATATTATTCCAGACTTCTTCAAGGGATGAAAGCAGGATTTTGAGTGTAGCTTCAGGGAGCTGCTGGAAAATTTGTGTATAGTGGTTATTTAGTTTTGGGGCTTTATAGGTATCAACAATAGGCCCTTGAGTTTCTGAGAAGGCCTGGGCAGAAAAATCTGTAAAAGCTTTGTTGATGCTATCTTCGATGCTTCTTAGAGGGTAATCGTCCTCTTCGACTTCCATTTGAGGTCTTCTGGGTTGAAGCAGGCCTTGGAACACGTTCGATTTTTGTGTAGCGGTCTTGGATTCAGCCATGCCGTCAGAAAAGTAGGCGAACAGGTGCTTGAGATAAAAGAGGTTTTCGTCGGAAAGCCAGCGGTATAATTTATCAATATCGAAATTGTATTTCGTTAAATGCGATTTTGTATTCTCGATTTCAGTCTCGCCATCTCCGCTGCGAATTACACCTATCATTTTTTTTATTATTTGCGATCATTCTTCAAGAATTTCTTACATTTATTCATCCAAACGATGAGATTTCGTATGTTTATTTTCGCATCGGTTATATCATTCAACAGCTTATCAGATTTGAAATGGAGCTTGGTAAGAAGGTCTATTGCTTTATTCAAAAGGTCAGGCGAGAGTCCAAGGATAGTATATCTCTCCGATCTTGAGGAAAATTAGTGAGATATTTTAGCATTAGAAAGGATATCGTTACTGTGATGCTAGTTTCTCCAAACGGTTTAGAAATACGATAACCTTCTCAAGGGAGTTCAAGACTGATTCAAGGATAAGGTCTTGAATATTAGTAAAGCAATTATGGATTGTTTCGTCCATTTTATGGAGAATCTTGCAATCGAAAAGCTCCTTTCCGAAAAATGTATTGAGCGACGGTGACAGCGAGCCTGTGCGGAGATATCGGATGAACTCTTCTGTCGGCTTTGCGTTAGATTTGTTGCCTAATAGAGGGCATTGTGTAAGATAAATGCACATAATAATATTAGCAGCTGATTACTTTTAAGGCAGTCTTCGAGAATTGATATCTTGGAATTGAATGCTTTCTGGACATCTTTCAGCTGCATCGAGACGGATTTGAAAGTCGTATTAATATAGACCAGCAGTTCATCCACATAACTGATCAAATATCCCATTTGCTAAATAAAAATATCAATTTTCAGTGTTTCCAATTTCAATCAATGCGCTATTACCGTCACTTCAGGCTTGTAGTAATGCAACACTCGAGTGTCGAAATTAAACATGCACAGACTGCTCGTCTCCTTCACTCCTTTCAATACAGCAAGGACATGTAACGCTTCGCCGTCTGCTTGGAAAAAGCTTTGCAAGATTTCAAACTGCGTCGCGTCGAAGTTGAGGTTTCCTGATCCACATTTGCTCAAATTAAACTTCGCAACAGGGAAAATCCCATTTAGCCTATCCAAGGAAAATAATGCTGCTTAAACTCATACACAAGCGCCATTAATTACGATAAGACAATGTTTCCAGCGATGTCTGATGTTGCGACCAAAGAGAATTTATCTGGCACTTCATTGAAATAATTCAGCCGCGCGAGGTTATTCCTTTTGTTTAAATATTGAGCAATATAAAGAGCAATGAAGGATTACTTATCTGAGAATATATGAGGACCAACAGGGAGAATCAGTTGGTCGAGCAAGGCGCTTTCTTTGAATTGATTAATTTTGCCTTTGTTTTTGATTTCGGAGTATTGCACGATATTTGCTGAATTTATCGAGACTTGATGATAGTGCTTCTTTATGTGGTAGATAACTTCGCCGTTCTCTGTTTTGAGAATCTTGACTGACCCATCTTCGCAATACATCGCAAAAGTTTTCCCATCTGGACTGAACGCACCGCAAGTAATGTTTGAAAGCTCTTCAGTTTGGAAGATCTTGAAGGTCTTAAAACTAATCCTGTAAAGCTAGTGAAGGAGAATTAATGGTTGTGATTGTCTGCGGCATTTGCTTACTTCTAAAGTGTTTTCGCTCGTTATGATCGCCATGACGTCCATATTGTTTGACCAAATGATTTCTTTGGCTTCGTAGGTCAGCATCTTTTCACCGGCTTGACTGAAGCCTTGAGTTTCCATTTCCATTTTTATGCGGGAAGGATTATTGAGTGTATTTTGTCTGAGTTTATGCTCTCAGTTTTAGATTTGAATATTTAAATTCTGCTACAATTATTCCGGTTTAATAATCCCAACAACACCTTGATACAATGGAGAAGATAAATTTCAAGCGAGAAACCTGATCAAATGGAATGGGTGCAGTTTTGTTAGAAGAGAATGCTAATCAGAATTCTCAGAGAGTCTGATATTTCCAGCAAGTGCCAATCAGTAGGAGAAATTTAGTAAAAATTGCGATTTTTTGGGTTAATTCTGCCAAAATGAATTGACAAAAGAATATAAATCTCAAGGATGAGAAAAATCAATATTGTAATATTTGAGAGAATGAAGTGCAATGGTTGGGATGAAAGAAAATATATTAAGCAATCGTTAAAATGCTTTGGTTGCAAATGATGATGAATTACAGGTGTGTAGTGAGGATTGTTAAGATAAATAAAAGAGTTAGTTGTGGTGCAGACAGAAAAAGAAATTAAAAGGAGAAAAAGTCTTGTTAAAAACATCCGAACTATGAAACATCTGCCACAACTGACCTTACATTTAAATTGAAATATGGCTTTTATTCATTATTCAGCTTCTCATTTTTACACTGAACGCCAGATCGACAGGATATTTTTGAACGGAAATAGATCGCTTACTCCGAGAAACAAAGACATCATCTGTAGCGTGAGAATGGACTTTTTCATTCTAGATAATTTCTATTTGGCTAAAGATATCTAATATTAAAATTGCCTTTAATTAATTATGTACATCTTTTCAAAAACGTTTTTTCACGAAAAAATACGATTTGCTCAATTTCACCTTGGTGATATAACCCACAATGCCAAAATAGGTTCATTCTACAGATTCCCACATTTCACTTACTTGTTTCCGCAGCTCGCAATTCCTTAAGTATTTCAGCATGCACTGCAATGCCGCCCATTGCCAAATTTTTAATTAGCATTATCAAGATGACAAATTTGTCCTAAGAGCCTCCTTTCATCTGCTCGTCACCTTCAATATTCTAATTCATTTGAATTTATTGCTTTATTCGTCATTCAGTCCATCAATAATCAGGTTCTGAGCGACATAACTGGAAAAATATTTGTTTGATTATTGACTCTATGACTAATCATATTCTAATGCATATTTCATACGCATTAATTAATCCTATCAAAAAAACACAAGCGAACTCGAGCATTTATGATATCAATTTACATCTGCGAAATCTCAAGATATTAATTGCGTTTGCTAATTATTCTATAAATTTAATCAAAGAGGTGAAGATATATAGAGTATGACTGAAACAAGAGACAAGTTCAACATCACTCCCAGATTGGACTACCGAACGGTCGTCAAGGTCGATGGTCCATTGGTCATCTTGGATAACGTCAAATTCCCAAAGTACGTATTTCGAACGCCTTTTCTCTTTTATTCTGGCATTTTTCTTTATTAATCTTTATCATGATTTCATCTCTTAACTCTTCTATCCTCTCAGATATTCAGAAATCGTTAACGTCGTTCTTGGTGACGGATCTGTGAGAAAGGGTCAGGTGCTCGAAATCGCAGGAAAAAGAGCCGTCGTTCAGGTTTTACAGGCTCCATATTTGAGAATTTAATGTTTGCATTTTCCATTCAGATTTTCGAGGGTACTGCCGGCATTGATAACTTATATACTCATTGTGAGTTCACCGGTGACACTCTTAAAATGCCAATTGCTGAAGAAATGCTTGGAAGAGCGTTCAATGGATCAGGTGTTCCAATCGATAAGGGACCACCAGTCCTTGCTGAGAAGTTTTTGGATATCCAGGTAAATAGCACTTATGAGAGAATTGCCATACTGATTTTCCTTCAAAAAAAAATCATTAGGGTCAACCTATTAACCCATGCCAAAGAGACTACCCTAAAGAAATGATTCAGACCGGTATTTCCGCTATTGACGTCATGAACTCGATTGCCAGAGGACAAAAGATTCCTCTTTTCTCTGCGAACGGTCTTCCACATAACGAAATTGGTGCGCAAATTTGTAGACAGGCCTCTTTGGTCAAGATGAAAGACGTTAAGGATACCTCAGGTAAGAGTCTGCTGGCGTTACCTAGCTGATTTGACATGGTAGATGACTCATTCGCTATGGTCTTCGCTGCTATGGGTGTCAACACCGAAACTGCAAGATTCTTCAGAACTGACTTCGAGCAAAACGGTACTATGGAGAAAACCGTGCTTTTCATGAACTTGGCTAACGATCCAACAATCGAGCGTATCATTACCCCACGTCTGGCACTCACTACCGCCGAATACCTCGCTTACGAGAGAGAACTTCACGTTTTGGTCATTATGACTGATATGTCTTCTTATGCTGATGCGTTGAGAGAAATTTCCGCTGCCAGAGAAGAAGTCCCAGGTAGAAGATCCTATCCTGGTTACATGTATACCGATCTTTCGACCATCTACGAAAGAGCCGGTAGAGTCACCGGAAAAGCTGGATCTATCACCCAGCTCCCTATTCTTACCATGCCTAATGATGATATCACACATCCAATTCCAGATTTGACTGGCTATATTACCGAAGGACAAATTTTCATTGACAGAAACCTTCACAACAGACAAATTTACCCACCAATTAACGTGTTGCCTTCCCTCTCCCGTCTGATGAAGTCCGCTATTGGTAAGGGAATGACCAGAATTGATCACCCTGAAGTTTCCAACCAAGTACCCTTGCAATTTGTTACAACTTGATTTTAATGGTCCTTTATCACTTAGCTTTATGCCAACTACGCTATCGGTAAGGATACTCAAGCCATGAAGGCTGTCATCGGTGAGGAAGCCTTGAGTGCTGACGATCTTCTTTACCTCGAATTCTTGGAGAAATTCGAAACCAAATTCATTCAGCAGGGTTCCTATGAAGCCAGAGATATCTGGAAGTCATTAGATATCGCATGGAGTCTGTTGAGAATCTTCCCTCCAGAAAAATTGAAAAAGGTAATACGGTTAACCTACCCTTCGATTTGCTTAAACTCCCTTCCTTTAGATTTCACAAAAGAACTTGGACGCTTACTACGAGAGACAGAAGGAGGGTGGAGCACCAACGATGATGGAGGTAAGCTAATTTTTTACTGGAAGATCGTAATTAATGTTAAAAATTGCAGACTAAAGAGCAAGCTAAGAAACACTAAACCGAAAATTTATTGAGCGTTACGATTAGTTTTTCTGTTATAATTTGAGAGTAAAATAGGATCGATTAGCAGCTAATGCTTTAGATCCTCTGCACAAGTGAGTTATTTCATGAAACAATTCAGAATCATAAAATGATCTTTTTAAAAATCTCTTGAATTATCAGTTAGACCAATTACTGTGCTTTCCCTCCAGCAAATGGGTCAACAGAAATTTATCAAAAAGAAATTCTCAAATTTTCTTATTCAGCCAATTCTTTTCAATACATTTGGTATTTTCCCGCCGAGCATCGCAGTGTCATTGGCTCCGTTCTGTTGAATCTAAATTATTTATTTCGGTAGTAGCGAATAGAATTTCATTAGTATATCACCTTAGGAGGAGGTGAGCTTGCGAAGCAAAGATATTTATTTCCTTGTTCTAAAGAGAATTTATTTTTTGAGCTCTTTCAAGGAGATTTTTTAAAATAGGTTTGACACAAAAATTCGGAAAATTTGAAAATGGTAGAATCTGATCGAAAGGGTTACAAAGACCGTGGAGAGCAAATCGAGAATTTTCAAAAAAGATACGAAGGTACTCCAGGAGCTGCTTTTCGCTGAAACTAAACGCTTATTTCCTCGCAAATAGGAGAATCAGGTCGTTTTGAAAGTCTCCGAGAAGAGGAAGGCTCCGGACCATGCAAATGTATGTGATCTTTCTCATTTTACAGAGCATTAAGGTTATTGATTGATTAGCCGTTGAGGGTTGGCTTATCATGGTCACGAATGTTCACGAAGAAGCCCAGGAAGACGATATAAATGATGCTTTTTCGCAATTTGGGCCAATAAAAAACCTGCATTTGAATTTAGACAGGCGTACTGGTTATGTAAAGGGGTACGCGCTGGTGGAGTTTGAAGATTACAAGCAAGCCCAGCAAGCGATTGAGTGTAAACCGAACGTGATTTCTGGTGTACTAATTCCAATTTATTGATCGATAGCCATGAATGAAGAAAAACTCCTTGGTAAAGTGATTTATGTCGATTGGGCTTTCAAAAAGCCTCCAAAGGGCGTTGGAAAGCAAAGACGATAGACCAGTGGGAGTCACTTTTGAAGTCCTGGTTGCCGCGCTATTGGAAAGGCATGGACTGTAGGAAATCAGGATAATAAAAGAAGCGCAGGTTGTATACCTTTGCAATGTAATCCAAACGCTTGAGGAATTTTTAAAACATTTTCTCGTTTATTTTTGCCTCTATCTCTGTGTGTGAACACCCTGAGCGGAGTCTTCTACGATTTGCTAGAAAAATTGAGTTATGTGCAACAATACAATCATTATTACTTAGCATTAGCAAATTAATCCTCTCTCTCCCCTGTTGGTAACAACAAAGAATATGCATTGCATTAGGGTGCAAGGTGAATTAACATTTGAGTTGAATGATACTAGTCGTTCTATTAAACGTTTTTAAATCTGATTTATTGGGTTGAGAGAGGAGAAAAGGTATCATTTTGAACTCTTAAATCGAAACAAGATGACAGACACCCATGGGACCCCAGAGGAGCATGAGGTTAGATCAGAGTTCTAGTGATATTCGTCATTAACAGCATGTATTTTAGCCATTAAACCCAAAATATGATGAAAGACAGAGCAAAATCACAATTTTGCGAGGCGGCAGCAATGATGGATGTAAAATTTTGCAGCTTAATCGTTGTTATTTCACGAAAATTTCCTCTAGATCCTAAACCTGAGTCAATCTGGTCCGGACTTCCCATTTGGATGCTCGCACTGCTTCAGTGGATCACTGGATTGCTCATCGCTACTATGCTTGCTGCAATAACTGCATTGTTTTGGCCAGTCGCTGCGATCTACTACCATGCAATTTTCCGTTCACATAAAACAGTTCAAGCCATTCTTGCAGTCACTGGTTTTATTGCTGCGATTATTTTCTA
>ENA-UOTX01001404-UOTX01001404.1-compost-metagenome-genome-assembly--contig:-NODE-1404-length-18202-cov-83.471393_pt1 | contig 18202 bp, 9 predicted proteins | sample MGYA00238143_ERZ746982 | MGnify/ENA primary metagenome ERZ746982 (study PRJEB28758, sample SAMN06268862) | compost metagenome | isolation source: single cell | place: USA: California, Emeryville, Joint... | reverse complement strand
TGTGTAGGATCGTTGCTAATAAATTTAAATACTCAAATTCAAATTTTTGCAAATCAAATCAATCTTTTTTTTACTAAATCATGTCTTCTTTCCGGGTCAATGCATTTAACCTGCTTCACCAGCGTGAAGAGCAAGTTCGAATTGGATGCCACAATATCCTGATGATCCTAGACATGGTACCACCATCCCACTCAAGCATACCCATAACAAATTGATTAGAAAGGGCGAAAGGTCAAAGATCTACAAATTTCCGACTGCTTTAGTGTTAAAGTCGCCTCAGAAAAAACAATTGAATTCAAATCCGATGCCTTTCCTCCAGTGCAATTGCAATACAAGTTCGATTCCTCTGAGGATATGCTGACATTTGTCGAGTGCTTCAGATCCAGGTAATTTGAATTTATCCGCGTCAATCATCTGGCACTAGTTTGAAGAATTTCAGAAAAATGATGGAGGGCGTTATGATGTGCTTACGCCTCGAGAAACCTACGTTTATCAAATACAATTTCAAAAACTCTAAACTGAGCAAAAAACATTTTTGGATCTCTGGTGACGATAGCGAAATCTGCTGGTCTTCAAGTCGGACTACAAAAAAGCCTTCGAAAGGTGAATAGACGAGTATATTGGCAAGTTTCATAACAATTTTGATACAGTTTCACTGAGCGAAATCCAAGACATTGTGTACGGACCTTCCACAAAGAATTTCATTCGTGCGCTTAAGAAATATGAAAAGACAGAGATAAATTACGCGTGTTGCTTTTCGATTGTCACTGCGAAAAAAACCATCGATCTTCAAGCAAATTCTGATAAAGAGGTTTGGCAATGGTTTCAAGGACTCTCGTACCTGTTAGCCAAGAAGAAAATCCATTGTCCTTCGCTATTTACAGTAAATCGCAGCACCAAATCGGGGTTTCTAACTATTGTTTCGCATATATAGCCAAATTACTTTTGTTTCCGTCGTTTCCATCTGAAACTTACCCAATCAGCTGACCAAATGGGCTTGAGTTTCCCCAAATACCTCAAAATGAAAATCAATAAGTTTGTTTATGCGCAAAACCCACAACCTCAGTTGCAGAGTATAGTTTCATTGATGAGACACCATTTATTGATTTGGATATAGGTTGCAGTACCAACAGAGATAGCAGTCAGCTATCCGTAGTAAATAGACACAAACGAAACTCCACTCTGACTCGAAACAGCTACCTCTTCGAGGACCCCTCGATGAACTCCCCGAGAATCAACGCCTATCAAATACTAACCGATCGACACCACCCTCGCGGCATCCCTGAAGCCATTTCCAACTCCATGCTCGTTGCTCACACAGGAAATTCATCATACCAGTTAAACCCAGCCGGTAGAGGTACATTTGCGGTGGGAAAATCTGTCGATGAGAAAAATAAAATGCTATTCGATACGGATCAGAGCCAGACCGAAGTCACAAAGGCTTATATCACTAAAGGGTTCAATTCTTACAGGGAAGGCAACTTGCAAAAGACTGTCAAGCCTTCAAGGCAGCCCTCCAATGGTTCGAACCCGCTTGTGTATTACATGAATAATCATACTCGACCTATCAAAGATGCAGGGCATAGAAACTCCTCAGGGCAGTTCAGCATGATCGACCACACAAACAACAGTCTAGCTTATCAGAGACAGCAAAACCTCAGTCTCATGCACAATAATGACCCTCCTTGTGGCCGCAGCGTGCTCAATATCTCCAATATCAGTCCAATCAACCAAAACATAGAGAACGGCCATAACGCGATTAATCAAAGCATGTTCGAGCCTGCTCAGAAAATCGATTTCACTTACTGTCTCCATGAGCTTTCGAAGGTCGAAGAGAGGAGCAAAATCCAAAACGACTCTGTTATCATCAAGAATGAAGGCAACTCACATGAACTTGAAAGCGGACTGGTAATTGGGAGCCAGCAGAGCAATCGAACCAACCTCTCACAGGATATTCTTGAAGAAACCGAAGAGTATTTACGCACGAGCGCTGATAAGGAGAATTTCAACTACCTCAACACTCAAAAGACGCGACTTTCAAAAGACCGAGATACTAAACGTGATCCTGTAAGTTCTGACGAAAAACTCGGAGGCAACGCCGCCAAATCAAAAGCCATTCAGATTCCTCCACGCCAAAAGCCAAAAATCGCGAAGCTTAACTTCGAGAGAATACTCAAGGAGAGAACTCCGAATTCTATGGACAGCGAATTCAATCCGCAGATCACATCAAAGGATTCGATTAAAGATGACAAATACTTCGTTAATAAAATCAGCAAGGATAAAATCCCATCAGCTACAGGACCCAAAACGCTTCGCGAGTCAATGAAGATCCCAGTGGCTCAAGTGTCGATTCAGAATAACGCTAAGATGGTCGGGTATAACAGCGAAAGAGGCACTCGCAATAAAAACTCTCAGTCCTCTCACAACCTGCTAGCCACGCAAAACGGTGAAAATTCGCAGAGGTATAGGAGAATCAAACTCACCATCGACAAGTTCAAGCACGATGATAGCTATCGAAACCGAACTGAGTATCCTATGGCAATCAACCACTCAAATTCTGTGGGAAATTCGACATTTATTGGCAATCAGAGTTTTGCTGCGGATACCAGCGCTACAGGAAAGAAACTGCAGAAGGCATTGAATAACTCGACTATGAATCGCTCAGGGATCAACGAAACAAATAAACAGGATATCTCGATTAACCAAGAGAAGAGCGTTCGAAGCAATAATTCTGGGGAGAAGAAAGTTGAAGAACAATGGACAAGTCGCTTTAGAGGCGAGGACTCAACGCCCGCAAAACACTCGAGCACCGTAAACGCGAACAACGCGCAAGAGGCTGCCAGTCAGAATAAAGGTTCCTCATACCGAAAAAAGAAAAATCTCGTGCTGGATACTTCCCTCATCAATATTGAGGCTGGAATGGGAGGCGATGGCAGCGGTCAAAATCAAATTGATTCATCTCTAATACGAAGTTCGGTTGAAATGACAGAATGCCGTCAGAGAACCTCCATTCTCTCACGAAAGGTACCATAGCAGTTACTATGTCAGAAAGCTTAAACTTTTAATCTAGACCCAAAGCTCTATGAAGAAATCTTCGGAAAACGATGATAACACATCAAGCGGCACAGTGATTCGCCATGATGATGTGATGGAGAAGGACGGGTTTTCAAGCGCAAGTAAAGTGTGGGAGGAGATTCGTTCTCTTCAAGAGAATTTACGAAATCTGCAAGAATCAAACAATGCGAAGGTAAAATACCTTTTGGAGAGTGGGATTTAAGTTTTCTTCGTATTAAAGGATGAGATCATCAAGAAACTGAAAAGCGAGAAATCGGAAGTCGAGAAAGAAAGAAATTCAGTCAAAAACGAGCTGAATACGACGCTGCACAGTCTGAACGTGCTGAGAGACTATAGCAATAATCTCAAGGATCAGCTGCGAGACTATCGCTCCAGAAATGAAGCGTTGGAGAAAAAGACAGAGAATTTAGAGCAGCAGTTGGCCAAAGCTCAGATCTATGAGAAAACCCTTCCTAGCAATGAGCAATTGGACGAGCTTCAAGAAAGTTTGAAGAAACTAGCAAAAGAAAATTCAGCTTTGCAAGAGGTAAACAACCTAGCCAAGGAGATTAGTCTAATCATATATGAATATTAGAAATTACAGAACGAACATGTCAGCAAGCGGATCAATGAAGAAGAGAAGAAGTTTTATATCGTAAGCGTTTTGTGAATCACTTGAATGGCTTACTTTGCGTTTTTGTTATAGAAAAAATTGAATCAGCTTGAAAAGGGCAGAGGCAAGCATCAATTAGAAATATTCCGCATGCAAAAAGAGCTCCAGGTAACACAGCGGCAATAATTGCGTTTATTTAACTGATAATGGAAGGAATTGAGATCTCAATGCGACTTGACTAAACGAGATGCACTGGAGCAATTCCAAAGTGTTAAAGAAATCGTTCCTGATCTTTTCAACATTTTCAATTATCAAAGTAAACCAACCTTCAATTTTGAGTTTGAAACCAATATGTTTTTCTTACAATAGCTGATCGAATTTATTCCTTGGAGGCGAAAGTTGCTTCATTGACTGCTCAGAATCTCAGCTACGAAAAATATATGAAGCAGCGCTATTCTAACCAATAAGAGTTAAGGGAAAAGATATGTGAGTTCTATGAAAATTTTCCAAAAAATGAATTAATAAATTTACCAATAATTCAACTCTCGAGATATATATTCGAGAGAAATTATTGTTTGTTCAAATAAACGACCTGATCTATGTATTGTATTGGTTTTTCTTCCATGTTATTATTGTTGTATGGTTCCTGAGTTGACAGATTTACTGATTTGTTAAAATTAACGTAAAATGAAACGAGTTTCTTTTCTCCAACGGGAGGAACTCTCCAAATTTTCAAGTATCACAAATTTTTTTGCTCGATTACTTGTCTTCATTGATAAAAAAAAAAATCATCGATGAACAGCAGCAATTTTTTTTGGATTGATGGAAAATCTCTGAAATTCCGAGATTCTTAGATTCGGAATCAGAAAATGCCGGTTTCGGCGTTGTATTTTACAGCAAACGGCTAATTCAAAATTTAATTAGGGATTCCAAAATTGCGTATTTTTTTGCAAGAATAAACGTATTTTCGTTGAGGCCTCAATTGAAAAGGCCTTAACAACCCTTTTACTCCGCTCACTCTCTTTCCTTCACCTAAAAGCAGCATATCTCTTTAAAATTCTGAGCTGTATATTTTTATAAAAAAACCTCAGCCGGCACATAAATACGTGTTCTAACCTGATTTTTTTTAATTAATTCTCTACTGGAAAAATTACTGTTCTTTTGCTACATTATACCATAGTGAGTTTACTAATTCTAATCTAACAACCTGAACGTTTCCTCGCTCACTGTTTCTATTATTCTTCTTCTTATCAGTTTAGATATCGTTTTTTGGACTGACTCAGCGCTTGATTTTAATTTAACGAGAGAATAACTGTAGATTAAAATTTTTAATAAAAGCCCTTCGAATTATTTTTCCTCTCGAATATTCTTTTCTCCCTTCCTTAAATACAAAGCTATCAAAGTCTTCCATTTTGTCATCGATTTTTTTTCAAGGGAGAGTGCGATTCGTTCGCGCTTCCAACGAACTTTCTCGGCGCTGATTTTAGCCTCATACAATAAAAAAGCAATATAAATAACACCCAAATAAATTAAAAATATTAAAGAGATAGTCTTGAAGAAAAAAAATAGGCTTTAATGGACCACAACTCCTCAAATTACCTCATACAAACGATCAACCGGTGTACACACACTGAATTGAGCACATTGCAGCTTGTGGAAATTAAAAAAATGGCCACCTTATTGGGGATCTCGCATGCCACCAAGCGCAAAGACGTCCTAATTGATGAAATCGCACATGTTTTAAGCGCTTCGGTCGTTAAATCTAAGAACTGCTTGAGTTTCATAGCTGGCGGCTTCCCAGTGATCAATCCAGAGAACGAGTTCACGGTCAAGCATCCAATGTTTAAAAAAATCATAGATAAATACAATGAAGTGACAATTAGCACTTTCCCGTTCAATTTCCACTCTTATCCCCAGCTTGCAACGCAGCGTGCTCCTGTGCTTAATATCTTTAATTTTATAGATCCTTACCAAAGTTTGAACCAAATGACCATGAACAGAATGCCGCAAAATCCATTTCTTCAAGTTCAGCCGACAAAGAAGAAGCTAACCAATCTAAACTGCCTCTGCGGCTTTCCTATCTATACAGAAGACAAGGACCCGCTTGTCAGATGCATAAATGCCGAATGTTCACGATATTTACATGCCAATTGCTGCAAAATGAAGGCTGGAAGCGAGGAATCAAAGCTTTACGAGTGCCCAGACTGTACACTAAAAAAATGTGATCCTCTTCATGAAGTGATCGAGGTGTTGCGAACACCTTTCAAACTTGATCAGAACAAACAAGAGTTTATGATCGACCAGGCTTTCTACCGAAGGATTCAGAGCGACGTAAACGTAGGCGTCGAAATCCGGTGCATTCGTATTGAGGAGAAAAGCCACGAGCAGACCTGGCCGCACCAAGGCGAGCTGCTACTTAACAGCAAAAAAGAGCTCGAGTTCAAGCCATTACAGCAAAACTCCTCGCTGAAGAAGAGAAAAGATGAGAAATTTTTCTCAAGAAACGTGCTTTCAGGGCTAAACAGTCTGCATCTAAAATTTGTGCCGAGGACTGCGAATGATTTCCCAAAGGGAAAGCCCGTCGAAACCGATACTTATTTCGCAGCGATATATTTAGTCCGGAAGCTCTCCTGCGATGAGCTCATCGCGAAAATCAAGCGGAATAATATTAGAAAACTCGAGGATTGTAAGACGCTTGTGAAGGACCAGCTGAAGGGCGGAGACATTGAAATCGATCGTGTTAATTACCAATTGCAGTGCGTGTTGGATATGCAGCCGATCAAAACCCCCGCGAAAGGTGCTCATTGCAAGCATATCAACTGTTTTTCGCTGGAGAATTACATCATGGTGTGGTTCAAAAACAACCAAAGGAAGTGGCTTTGCCCGCTCTGCAAGGTGAAGTCGTATGATATCATAGTCGATTCTTACTTCATGGAGATTTTGAAAGAAGCGAAAGAGAAAGGCGTGCTGGATTCCGAAACACCCGAGGTCACGATTGACCAGAGTGCTAACTTTTTCTTTAATCAGAACGATAAGGAGTTAAAACCAAGCGTTTCAGACGATGGGCTCATGATACAGGAAGCCGCTAATGATAAAAGCAATCAACTCAAGACCGAGCTCTCAAAAACTTCAGCAGGCGCACCAAAAAAAGGTCATGAAGAGACCAATAAAGCCGCTGTCACGATCCTACTCGATTCAGATGATGACCAACCGCCTCCAGAACCCAAAAAGACCGCTCCGGTTCAAAATCCCGTTAACATCACGAAAAAACCGGTGACTCAGCCGGTTGCACCACCACAGACTCAAAAAGTGGACAATAAAGCTCCGGTGAAAAGAACGGAGCCGCAGAATCCGAAAGCTATGTTTGAAGAGACCAAAGTCCAGAAGACCCTGCCGCCTAAGGGAAAAGATATGCAACCTGAAATTCCTGTGTCTAAACCTCAACATAAGCCTGATTTTCCAAGTGCAGACGTGAGACAGAGCATTGATCCAGCTTTCGCGGGACTTAGAGGCGAGATCAATCCTTTAGCAAATCCATTACAAAGCGCGGCGTCGAATGAAGAGGCGAAGGTGGGAAAGATGCCCCAATTGACTCCTCAAATGCTGGGATTGCCAGGAATGGGAAGCAACCCGCTCTTCGAAGCCCTTAACGCTATGAAAAATCCTGGAGGTGCTGGAAAGACGCCGCTAGGGAACGGCCAGACCCCATCGCCTATGGACCTTGAAGGCCCTGAGTACTTAAGTAACGCACTGAAGAAACTACTTCTTTTGCAGGGTAATGGAGGCCCATTGCACCAAGGCTACCCAGAGAATTTGATGGCTGGCTTGTATCCGAGCTTGTACAATTTATTCACGCCAGGCCTCTCGAATCCGCTGGGATTGGGACTCGGGTTACTCAACAACGAGCAGCTTCTTGGCGAAATGCATAAGAGTATTATGGCTCAACTACAAATGCAGCAACAGATGCAGGCTCAAAAACAAAAGCAGCAGGAACAGGTGGAAAAGCAACCAGAGAAGCAACCACCACAACAGCAGCCACAAGTTCAGCCACAGCAAAAGCCAGCGCAGCAACAACCTCAACCAGCACAGCAAAAGCCGGTGCAACAGCCACAACAGCTGCCAACTCAACCAACCCAGCAAAAGCCGGTACAACAGCAAGTAGTCCACCAGAAACCAAAGCAACAAGTACCGCAGCAACCAGTTCAACAGCCAGTGATTCAACAGCCATTGCAACAAACTCAACAGAGAACTCAGAGTCAAAGAATACAGCAACAGCAGCAAGAGAAGCTCGATAGACTGGAAAAACTCGATAAGCTTGATAAAGTTGAAAAACCCGCAGAAAGAGTGGAGAGAGTGGAAAAGCAGCTACCACAGCAACCTACTCAGCAGCAACTACAGCAAGTTGTGCCTGCAAAAGAGAAATCAATGGACGTTGAAGTTGCTTCATTAGAAACTCAGAGGAAAGAGCTCCTTCATGCGAGCCAAATCCAGCCAAAAACGCTGCAAGATGTCATGGAAATCACCCAGGCAGGCATACCGAATCTATTAAAGCATGTAGAGACCGATGGAGACATGCTGACGTATGAGATGGTTACAGGAGAGAAGGAAAGAGCCCCAGAGAAGCCAGCACCGCATCCAATTTATTCCAGGAGCAAGAAAATCATGAAAGCGTTCCATAGGTACCTCGACGATGAAACCAAACAAAAAATTCAAAAATCAGTGACTGGCCAAACCAAAAAAATCAACGAGTTTAAGGCGAATTTGGAGAACCATCAAGAGGAAATGCAATTGGAGGAACCAGTCAGCGTTCGCAAGCCAGAAGGCAACGGTGATATGGAAGTATCACAGACAGATAACATCCAAATGATTGAGGAGCCACCCAAATAAGTTTGTTGTTATTGCACTAATGAATCAAATTAAGCTGAGCTTATTTTGAAAAAAAAAAACTCGGTTCCAAGTCGGAAATGTAAACAATGTGAGCTTTTTGTATCATATATAAGATTTCAAGTTCAATATATCTTATGCTAGGTATGTATTTGTTCGGGTTCGAGTCAGAAAGTATCTTTTTATTCTTATTTCCCGGTGCTTTATTGATTCTGCTTGCTTTTAAATGAAATCCTGACAAAACAGCCTTATAGACCGTTTAATTGAGAGTCTAATCATCAAAAAACCAATGTAAAACGCTTGTCTTCTTATTAAGCATTATTATATGTACAGGAAATAACTTTCTAGAGGTATCAATGGGCAGGAGCAGATATAATGCGGAATTATTTACATTTGCTTTATTAATCAGTTGTTTCTTTATTTAGCTCAAGCGGAAAATTATTCATATTATTCTTATATATAAGTTATATAGAGATATGTATGCTAATGGCTATCAGACCTGTTAATATTTTTTGACACAGATATTAATAATAAATATAGGTTTCAATTGGGAAGTGAGCTCCAATTGATGTTAACTGCATGCAATCCGACCGAATCCTCTTGAATTAGCTTATTCAAGAGAAAAGTCAATTCTCTTGGGCACCGTTGATTCAAATCTGAGTTTGTGATATTTTTTAAGCCGATATTTTTCCATCGATTTTCCCATAAAACCGTTTAGGTTCGAAGCATTGCTTGTCTTGAAAATATGCTTGGAATTTTTGCTCAGACCACCACTTACTTTCTCAATCGGCGAGAGATTCTCCTTATCATGCGAGTAGTTGCTTCTAATATCATTATTCCTTGAGTCGTCATGCCTTATGTCAGTTTCCTTCTTCTTTTTCTGATCCCAGCACCATTTGTAAACCTATATCCCATAGAAATAACCGTATTATTACTCCATATACTTCGATAAATATTATTTACCTGTGATTCAGAGAGCCCGGTGATTCTTGCCATGCTAAGTATCTTATCTTTGCCCCAGAAACCGTCTCTTTCGAACTCTGCCTGCAGGATTTTGAGCTGCTGATTTGATTTCCTTTTTCTTTTTCTAACTTCTAGTCCACCGTCTCTGTCTTTGCTTTTGGTGTGATCTAAATCTTCAAATTCCATGTCGAAATCCTCAGTCCTGCTCGCGTTGTTCACCTGAGCAGTAATGTCCCTCAGTGACCTGCTCTGCTCGTTCGCTGACCGCTTGAAGTTCTGTAATCCGCCGTTTTGAGGCTTTTTGGTTGCGCTTCCGTTTTCTTTATGGCAGTTAGAAAAGTTGAGCTTCTTGCTTGGCTGGTCCCAATCGAATGAGAACCCTTCAACCTCGGATCTTGATGAGGCTTTGATATTGCTCCCACAATTGCTAAGAAAACCAGATTCTGATAGTTTTCGGTCTTTGAGTGCGCTCATTGTATTCTCGAGATGGTTGTTGATGAGATCTTGGTGCCTGAGAGTCATGTATTGAAGTTTGACAAGAGGGTGACCTTCAACTGGAGAAGTGAGTAGTTGCAAAAAATTATTCATTTGTGGTTGGGGAGTTTCGTATTCTTTTTTAGAGTATTTTTCGTAGAATTTGCGAATGCGGGGAGTTTCGATGCTGATGAAGTCGCCTTGGCAGTTTTCCATTAGTGAGAATATGAGAAGACGCTGAAAAGATTAAGATTGAGTTTTTATTATTGGTAGGTTTTATTTGTGCAGTTTTTAGTTATTTGAATTTAAACAGATAGTTGTTTGCCTTAACGAGCAAATTATTTTTCGGTTGCAACTTTGTTTTGGGTTTTGGAGCATGAGAGGGTGTTTCACGGTGATTTCAACAAGAGATTCAGCTTGACATCATCGGATTGGATGTGTTGGTATTGAATATACATATCCTTGCTGTTTCTTTGAGAGAAGGATTTCTATCGTTTGGCAATGGCGAGAAGCTGGTGACAAGAATGAGTTTTGATGAATTGATCTGAGAGATTTCGATAGACTCTATATTCTGAGAGCTGACGAAAATGAATCTTATTTAACTATATTTCCTGCTAGTAAAAAAACATTAATGTGAGCGTGTGCTGAATTTGAGGGGTTTGCTCACATGAGATTATTTTGTACTATTATAAGAGATATATCTCGAGTGAAGAATTCATGTGTCTATTGATAGACATGGGGTGAGAGATTGGGTTATATTTTTCAAAGGGAGCCGTACTTTCCCCTTAGAGAAACACTTCTTCTCAGGTAAAGCTTTAAAATAGCAGTAGATACTTTCAAAAGTTTCAGATCAGCCGCTATATCACCAATGGCTGTCTAAATATTTGTCATTAATTTTCTCCACCCCTCAGAAGTGTACCCAAACAGATAATTCACGTTTTGTTCCCACCACTTTTACTCAAAATTTGAGAATTATTGTTATCCGTGAAGCTTTTTTCTCAACACTTAGTTAGAACTTTAGAAATTACTTCAACCGAGTTCGCTCAAATAACTCTGATAAGTTTAGGACTTTTTGCTTTGGCTCTTGCTCTCGCCACCGTTGTAGCCACTTTTCCTAGTAGTCCAGAGCTTAATTGAGTGCTGTTCTTATTCCCCTATGGCAATTCTTATCGATGCTGCGGTGTTTGTCAGAAATATGCATTTTCGTGTAGCAAATGATTTCAACGCCGCAACTCTTCACAACGCAGACGCGATCCCGAACAATAATTCGGAAGCTGCTAGATTATTGCTATAATAGACCTATTTTCAGACATATATTTTGTTTTGATAGCGTCAAACCATCGAAAAAATAGTCTGATTCACAGTGACAGGTTCAACCTAATTCGCTTTTTCTTTGCTAATATATCAAGCTAAGACCTATCTCTACTCCCCATTCCAAAACTCAGATACTTATCAATCTAAGCAAACGATCAAATGGAGCACAGATTCTTTAATTTTCCGAAATCTTCTTACAGACAGTTTGTTTTTTTCTGCCAAAATTTGAATCAATTCAAAAAGTCAAATATGCAAAATTGGGAATTTAATCGAAAGTCAGTTTTTAAATTTTATTTCCACTCCAGCAAATTTCTTAATCTGAGAAACTTCAACTTGAAGGCCCATCTTTTCCCACTCGTTCCTCAATGAATGTCCCTCATATTAGCTCACATTTCGAGGCACCCAAGTTAGTTACTTTCTCCACCATCTTTCCCTTAACATTCCAAATTTCTTTCTTTTTTCGCTTAATTTCCACCGATTTAGTATCCATTCAACATCATCCTGAGCCCAAATAGCAAATATGTCTTAGGGGAAGCAGTAAGCAGGTTATTGACCAGCCTATTAAGTTCACAGGAATCTAATTATTTGAATTAATTAGTATATTCAGAGCGGGAATGCGTGTCTATATAAATTTTTAACAAAAAATTAATTCGCATTAAAGAAAATGGACAGCTCCGATTTTTCAGAAGAGAATTTCCCTACACAAACTATTAATTATAAGCCAGGAAAGGGCACCTCTCGCACAATGCACCTGCGGCAGAGGCCACGGAAAAGGTAAATGACGATTTGAAATTGTTTGTTCGTGGCTTAAAATTTAAACACTGTAGAAGACTTCATTTTTTTTTATTTAAATTATATTTTTAAACGCTTTCACATAGTTATAAAGAGCTTGAAGCCGATGGCGGTGAAGACGATGATGATTCACAGGTAGAAACAGCGAATGATGTTGACATTCCCAGTAAAATTCAAAAAAACTCGGAACAAAACACAGAAGATATACTTGCCACCGAAAACCCAGAGCCAGAAGAGCCCGAACCTGAATTCTATGAGGATTTCAGCGGGGTTTTCTACCCGGATGTCGACCAGATTCTATGGAAAAAAGATATCATTGAAGGAGACACCAAAAAAACGCAGTATCTGGTCAAATACAAAGACCATTCGTATCTACATTGCAAATGGATTGATGAAAACGAGTTCTTTGCTACCAGCAAAAATGCCAAGAACAAGATCAATCGTTTTAATCGCAACTTTGAGAAAAAACTGCTCGAATTGGTAACTCTTTTCACATTCGTCTCGCTGGCTGCTCTATCATGGCCATTTTTCTTCTTTTTTCTTATGAGTTCGCTTTGAGCCATAGCAATAACCTGCGAAATGTCTGTCTCTAGGATGACCTTGATCCAGCCGTTGACGATAAGTATTTCGATCCGAGCTATGTGGAAGTAGACCGTATAATCTACGCAACGGAGCTGTTTCCGATTATTCATCCAAAGAAAGTAAAGGAAATTATTTCAAACACCGTCTGACTGAGCTAGGCTAATGAAATCAAAGGGAAATGGAGCGAGTCGCTCATGCAAGTGATATCGAAACTATTGAATTTCACGAAGAATAACGTGCATTACGGAGTGTTTTTCATGGAGCCTGTAGACCCAGATAGAGATGGAATTCCGAACTACAAGAAGATAATCCCCACGCCTATGGACCTGGGAACGATGCTGAACAGAATATACCTGGACTACTACAGAGACTGTCATCAGTTTTGGATTGACCTTGGGTTGGTATTTAAAAATTGCAGGAAGTTCAACAAGGACCCCTCTGTGGATATTCGAATTCTCTGTGATACGCTGAGGGAAATCGCAAAGGAACTATATAAACAATGGCATTCTCAGAGCCTCGAAAAATACCAAAAGCTGATGAAGGAGTACCAAGAGGCAAGCCAAAAGCAGCGCGAGAGCGAGGAACCTGAGAAGACGGACGAGCAGGATCAAATTCGCAGGAAAGCTGAGCTCGAATGGAAAACAAAGGAGAACGAGCTGAATAACATCTTGGCGCAATTTCAGCTGTATCAGAAACAAAATACTTCTACCTCGCAGTCTGCAAACAGCCAAGAGCTCAAGATGCAAATGTCTCAATTCTTCCATGACAATCCTATGTATTTCAATACCAAGCTGAACTTGGAAGAGCTGACTGACTACACCAAGAACCTTCCTATTGACCCAACACTTCAAAGTGGGCTCATTAACCCTCCATTGCCAACCCAGAAGGTAGACGAGAACCAAAAGATGGATATTTGCCCTCCACAAGGGAATATGCAGCCATCAACTGAAGGGTTGAAGCCACCGCTTATGCAGCCGCTCGATAAGAAGGAACCTGAGCCAATCTTCGAAAATACTCTAACCCTACCAGAAATCGAGCAGTTCAACCCTGGACCATATCATTTCGAATGGCTTCGGGATGAAAAAGCTGAAATATCTGTCGAGGAAGAGCCATTGGGATATTTAACAGAGGAAGAGCTAAATGAAATTGATCTGACGAAGGAGGTCGACAGACTCTTTTTGGTCAAGTGGAAGAACCTCTCATATTTGGATTCCACATGGGAGCACGAGTCCGTCATCGCTTGTCCTCAGAAAATCAACGATTATCGGTATTTCAACCGAGCTCCAAATAAGGAGGATAGAACGAGCATCCTCAACCAAGTGAATCGGCACAAGACGTATTTAGACATTCTAACCAACCCCAAAAAAAGAGCGAAGTGCTCTAATGCTTACTTGAATGACCTGAGGAACAAGCTTTACCATTACGATGCTGGGCATTCGAAAAAACCTTTCCAATACACAGCAAATAACCAGCCAATTTACAAGGGAAGGAAGCTGCTGCGGTCATATCAACTTGAGTCGCTGAACTGGATGATCCAAGCCTGGTATGAGAACCGTAATGTGATACTCGCCGACGAGATGGGGTTAGGCAAGACAATTCAATCCACAGCGTTTTTGAACCATCTTGCGACATTTGAAGGCGTCAGAGGGCCGTTTTTGATTATCGCTCCGTTATCTACCCTGGAGCATTGGAAACGAACCGCCGAAGAATGGACGAACATGAACTCAATTTTGTATTACGACGTCAACAGCATCGATGGGCGAGCGAGTTGCCGAGCATATGAGTGGTTTTACGTTGACATTTCCACCAAAGGAAGCATACTGCAAACAGCAGAGCTCTACAAATTCCAAGTGTGCATCACCTCCTTTGAAGTGTTTTTGCAGGATCTCAATAACGTGTTCATCAATATCCCTTTCCAGTTCATCGTGGTCGACGAGGCTCACCGTTTGAAGAACCAGAACGCGAAAATTCTTAGCTCTCTCAAGCGATTGCCTTGCAAACGAATTCTTTTGCTCACGGGAACTCCCGTTCAAAATAACACGGAGGAACTCTGGAGTCTCTTGAATTATATCGAAGGCGAGAAATTCCACAGCCTCCCGGCCTTTATGGCTGAGTTTGGTGACCTTTCCAACGTCGATCAGCTCGAAAAGCTGCACAGAGTGCTCAAGCCTTATCTGCTTCGACGAAGGAAGGAGGAAGTTGAATCAAGCATTCCGCCTTTGCAAGAGACGATTATCGATATCGAAATGACCACGCTACAAAAGACGATCTACAAGGCACTGTATGATAAAAACAAATCGCTGCTTTCAAAGGGAATCACGCTTTCTAATTTCAACACCTCGCTGAACAACTTGGAGATGCAGCTTCGCAAGGCCTGCAACCATCCGTTTTTGATCAAGGAAATTGAAGCTGAGCTTACAAAAGAGTGCAAAACTTTCGAGGAACGACAACAAAAAATGATCGAATCCTCAGGAAAAATGATCTTATTGGACAAGCTGCTCCCCAAAATGAGGAACGAAGGCAAAAAGGTCCTCATCTTTTCTCAATTCACCCAAATGCTGCTGCTTCTCGAGGACTATCTGCGCTACAGAGGATACAAATTCGAGAAAATCGATGGCGGTATCAAGGCGAAAGAGCGCCAAAACGCTATTGATCGATTCAATGACCCCACTAAGAAAAGAGACGTGTTCTTACTGTCAACCAAGGCAGGAGGCCTGGGAATCAACCTTACATCTGCCAACTGCGTCGTGATCTATGACTCCGACTGGAACCCGCAAAACGACGTCCAGGCTACCGCAAGAGCGCATCGTATCGGACAGCAATTCGAAGTATCGTGCTACCGATTGGTTACCGCGAAAACCTATGAGGCCACTATGTTTGAAAGGGCTTCCAAGAAGCTGGGCCTTGACCAAGCGATCTTTATGGGCGGAAATTTCAAAACTACCGATGCGGGTGATAGGGACAAGGATGAAAAGAAAATGAACAAGCAGGAGATGGAAACACTGCTGAAAAAGGGTATTCTTGGATTCATCAACGATGATGAGCAGGCAGAGCAGCAGTTTGAGGACAAGGACATCGATGATATCCTCGAGAAGAACACGCGTATTGCGAAATATTCACTGATTAATGGAACGTATACGTTCTCTAAATCGTCCTTTGTCAGCGAAAAAACTACAGAAAACGTGAATTTGAACGACCCTGACTTCTGGGAGAAGGTGCTGAAAAACACCGAGAGTCAAACGACATCGCTTCTGAACTCGTTGAACAACAATAAGGAAATTCTCACGAATTACGAGGAGCGACTCGCGTTCTTCCTCAAATTGAATGACGCTGTTGCCCAGCTTATCGAGCAGAAACTCAATATCACTGGATATAACGGAGAGGACGAAAAGAACCTCATTGACATCTTGACGAAGATAGTGACGATGAAAGTGTTCTCGAAAGGTATTCGTGATCTCGCGAATCAATGGCTGAATGAAATTTCGCGGCCAAACAGACGGTTTAAGAAAACTCTGGAATCAGAGCTGAGGCATATTGCGGTTGGAGGGCATACTCCGAGCACTCTTGCAAAGGTGCCAAAGAAGTCGGGAGATGGGACGAAAGCTGATTCCGATGGAGAGAGAGTATTTGGCGGAGATGATGACGAGGATGGAGTAGAAGCGCAGGATGACATGATGATGATGGAAGACGATGATATGGATGATGATCCGAGAAAAGGCAAAATTTCGAATAAAGCGAAAGGTACTTTCCATTATAATCGAATTTCAGGGCTAATTCATCGTAAATAGAGGAGTTTCTGAGGAAAGTATGCGTGTATTGTGAGCGAACTAAATGCACGATCTATTGCCAAGGGTTCTGTAAGAGGGCGTTCCATCAGGAATGCAAGAATAAACTTGAAGGAGGTAATTTTTTAGAAGTCTAAAGCGTTTTTAGCTAATCACTTCTCAATAGGCGCTATTGGAGGATTAGAAGATAACGATCTCAATTTCGAAATCGTTGAGCAGACTATGGATGAAGAGAAGTTGAAGAAATCAATGAACTTCACGTTCATTTGCTTTGATTGTCAGAGCAACCTTGCAGTGTGCTTCCAATGCAAAAAGAAAGGCTATTTCTTCCCTGAAATGCAAGGGAAAAGCAAAAAGAAATTCGAGTTTCCACCGAGCTCAGAGACCGAAGGCATGGAAGAGGAAAAAAATAAAGATGAGGAAGATAAGATGGATGAAGAGGGCGAGGAAAATGGTGCTACGGCAGATAAAGAGTCCCCGAATCCCGAAACAAAGGGAAAACCGGAGCTGAAAATGGCCAAAACTATGGAGAATGTCCTAACAAAATGCTCGACAGCTAATTGCAATAAGTTCTATCATCTCGAATGCGTAAAGGACAATAAGCTATTCAAATACTTCGATCCCAACACACAGAAGAGGTTTAGGTGCTCTTTGCATTATTGCGCTTGCTGTGGAATCTCTGGTGATACCATGGCGATCGCTCAATGCGTACGCTGCCCGAAATCCTACCATTTGAAATGCCATCCAAAGGATAAGATCATCACCAGAATCACCAAGAAGCTCATGATTTGTGAAGTAAGCCATTGTCATTGAAACATAATTAACCTTTATCAATTTCGTAAATAGAATCATTACGTTGAGCCTAAGAAGACCGAGAAAGACAAAAAGAAGAAGAAAGATGAAGCTGAAGCTCCAGCTTCCAACAAAAGAAGCAAGAGAGGTGGTGAGATAGAACTGAGAGTTCAGAATGACGGATCAACAAAAGATACTACCATTAAACTCCAGAGAGTCGACAACCTTCCCGATGAATACGACATGAAAATCAAAAAGAAAACTGACAAAACTTCCAAAGGCGATAAAAACGCCAAACCCGAGAAAAATGGCAAGAACGATCGTAAAAAGGCCGTAGAGTCCAGTCCAAGCTCTAGGAGCGGGTCGAGCCGAAGACGTGATTCGAGCAGAAAAGAGGACGCAGTGATCGATTATAAATTGCCGAGCGGAAGAGCGCGAAATAGAGGAGAGACTTCCCGTGAACCTGAACCAAAGAAACCACCTAAAAAAGCCAATCTTCCACTCGCGGAGGAAGAAAAACTCACGTATGAGAGCCTGGGAATCAATCCGCCAGAATTGTTTGAGTATGAGACCTGCACAGATGTAACTATTGTATAAAACCTGCCATTCTGACTGAATAAAATCTAGGATTGGTGCAGATACTGCGGTGCAAGATACTCGAGTAATTTCACAAAGGGGCCATGGTAAGTGTAATCGAGCTGCTCATCGTAACAAATGAAATTTAGGAGTTCAAGAACGCTGTGTACGATACATTATATCGAATGGCATAAGAATAAGTCTTTGGATTTATCCGGTCATCCAGAGTTGCCGAAACGCCCGATTAATACAAATGCGAATACGGAGCTGGCGTATTTGCAGAAGATGAAGGCGAAGACTGATGGAGAGTTTATATTGGATAATTATAGATCGTCAAAGAAGGTCAAGAAGGGCGCGTCTGACGTCAATTTAG
>ENA-UOTX01001401-UOTX01001401.1-compost-metagenome-genome-assembly--contig:-NODE-1401-length-18224-cov-7.312393_pt1 | contig 18224 bp, 18 predicted proteins | sample MGYA00238143_ERZ746982 | MGnify/ENA primary metagenome ERZ746982 (study PRJEB28758, sample SAMN06268862) | compost metagenome | isolation source: single cell | place: USA: California, Emeryville, Joint... | reverse complement strand
ATTTTTTTTAAGTCTTTCCTCTTTAATCGACTTCAATTTTGCCTTGAGAATTTTGTATTCCTCTTGAATGTCTTTGTCATTCGGTTGCAATTTATCAGCTTTCTCTATATCCTCCAAGGCCGCTTTGTATTTCAAAAGACGTCTTCTTGCTTTGCTTCTTCGCACAAGAGATTTCACGTGCTCTGGAAGTGCCTTCAAGGCATTCGTGCAATCTTCCTCGGTTTTGAGGTATTCATCGATTTTCATATACGTCATCGCTCTATTAGAATATAAAGTTGCAAGGAGCTCAGCTGGGATCTCTTGGTTCGCAGCCGTCTTTATCGCCTCGGTATACATGTCTATCGCTTTGTCATACTCCATTGTTTTAAAAAACAAATTTCCCTACAAGCAACAACCGCTGTTATTCCCACTATCACAATTCAATTACCTTCTCCTTGAGCGATTCAATATCAGGAGCAAGGCTACGGCCTCCTTTAATAACTAGCTTCGTGTTCCTCGCTGCGCCGGAAGTTCTTTTCATCATATCCTGTGGGTTATGCACTGGTTTTTCCTTTTCCACGCCAGATCCGCCATCCTCTTTCTCCAACTCCTCTTCCTAAGTTAAATTCCTTTAACAAACTGCAAAATACTGAGCATATTGGAACCACTTTCGGAAAGGTGAATCTCAATAGACAACCAAAGAAGCCAGCGATGAAGAAAACGTCAAAGATAGCTAAATCAAGCAGTAGTCCAACAGAACAGATGAAAGGTGAGGCGGAAAAAGCAGGCCGAGGGCAGAAGATCAACACTGAGAAAATTGTCGAGCAGACCATTAAAAACATGGAGAAAGAAATTATTGAAAACTATGAAAAGAAGGGCGGGTCAAATGGTACAGCGAATGGGGCGACTACAGAAAAAACGCAAGCGGCTCCAATGCCCAATTCGAGCGAGTTTAATAACACCTGGAAATATATAAAAACAAACAACGAGGCTGGAGAGAAGTACCTCCTATCTGTTGGTGTCGAAAATCTGCCAGGGATATTTAAGGAGGGGTTAGATATGGATGTGTTTTCGGAGTTCATTTCTTTTGCCAAAAGGATCGTCCCAAGGTAATATTTCTAATATCACGCAGGGTATATTAATTGTTTGCTGCTGCTAGTAACCCTGAGCTTGCTCGACAGCTGGTACAAACGATGAAGAACGTGAAACGATTTGAAATTTTTGCAAAATCACTCCTCAAAAGCGAGAAAAAAGGTATTAATCAATGCTTTAGTCAGATTTTATAATTCACATGTTTGCTTAGACCTGAATGAATTGATTTCAGCGCTTTCTGAAAAGAACCTGATCTCACAACAAGAGGGAGAGGACTTGAAGAAGGTCTATAAATTGTAGTTAGTCTTTTCTTTCATTTGTATTGGTTAAATGTATATTCTGCTGAGAGGAAATGCTGATCTCAGAAGTGGGTTAAATTTGACTAGCTTAAGCCATCGATACTCAGTATTCTTCGACTGAATTTCAACGAATTTTCTAATGTTTATCCTCGAAAAGAGAAGTATCTGCCTCATTCATAATAGCTCTATATATGCAAGAGTGCCATGTCATAGATGATTGAATAAACTAAGTTACTACGTGATTGATTATCCTGGTATTTGCCCCTTGCTTACGAAATTGAATGCCTACTGAACAATCTCACACACTGGTTAGGAGAGATCACTTGAATTCTATTGATTTGGAAGAAATAATCATTTCTTTGGATGATCATTATTTCAATCAAAATCCGCTGCAAAACCTATAAAACCCATATATATCTGAATGAAAGCCGCCACAAAACAATAAACATAACTTTCCTAAGTAATATTCAGCTACCACTATTACATCATCATCGTGTTTTCTTTGAGGATTAAAGCATAAATAACATCAATTCTGTTCTTGATTTCTTCCTTAGAGGTGACTTTAGGGATTAATCCCAACAGCTTTCTCAATAATTCAAGATCGATTTCTGGCTTGTGCTTCTCAGGGTCAAGATTTGTTATCACAACGAAAATATCAATCACAATGTCGATCTCCTCCAACGATTGACTCAGATTAGGCTCTTTGTCTAACTCAGTCGTGTCAATTTTCAACGATTTGCAGATCTCCACGGCTTGTTCGTGGTATTTCTCGGCGTCTTTAACCAAATTCAACGTCTGAGCTAAAACAAAAGCCAAGCACTTCAATAAACTGTTAAGAACTTTGTGCTACAGAGCAATTAATAAGACACAAATGAAATTTAGAATGTTTTACCGCAGGGCTCAAGATATACTTCAACACGACCTCATTTTCGTATTCGAAAAAGAGGTTTCTGAGTACCTTAAGGGTACCGAGTCTTCTATTTGGGTCTGCGCTGTAAACGCTCGTAGTAATATGGTCGAAAAGCTTCCATTTCGGTTCAAGCAAAAATTCACGGCATTTTTTATCAGATGTGAGGTTCGCAAGCACATTGCTGAAGAAATGGAAGAAGGGACTCAGTTTTGGATGGCTGAACCACCCGAGCATCAACGACACATGTAATCCATGGAACTCTGGCTCTCTATCGAATTCGAGGATCTGTTCTCGGACGACGTCATTGTGTGATAGATTTGAGAGGAAGAGAAGGTTGAGTTGGATGACCAACATCAATTGCTCCTCAGTGAACCTTCCTTCTTCTGCAGCATTCTTTGCCTCTTCTTTTGGGTCTAAGGCTGTCTTCGACACTTCATTGAAGGATAATTAAGACCAAGAATAACTCACAGTTTTACTTAAATAATCGTATTTTAGCACGTGGTCTGTCAGAGTTTCAATAATTCTCGTGGCTCCTTTGAGTTCAACAATCTGCTTTCGGAAATATTCATCTTGAGTGAAGTTTATCAACACTGAGATTGCTCTTTCAGTGTATCGCTGGTAAAATATTACTATAACTGATGAGGCTAGCACAAGAATACCTCGTCTGAGTGAAGTCTAAGGACTAATTTCATCAGGTCGGTTCCCTCGAAGAGCTTTCGGTGTTCGGTTTTGGCGGAGTATTGCAATATGATGCCCAAGGCCTCAACTTTGACGACGGGGTTCTTGTCGTTCAAGAAGGTGACTAATTCCTTGATTTGTTCCTTGTCAAGATCCATTTTTTCTTCGCAAACTTAGATTCAATAAATTTTTAGCAATCAAAATAAGCTTATTTAGGCTTCTTAGTTAATTATCAGATAACTGCTCTCTATCACAAAGTACTCAGTGTTTTGATACATACCAAAAAAATCATAGTCTACATACATACATAAGCTAAATTTTAATTAGTGTGTGCCATTTTCTCTTCCCATTAGAGGCGATTTTGAATCCAACGCATGAAATCACCGTTCGGTCTAACTTTCGGAATTCTAGAAAAAGATAAAATGAGGGTGAGGTGAGGTCTGAAAATGGAGTGGTGCTTACCTCGGATGACTCTGCGAGATCCATATAGAAGCATTGGTGGCCTTTTTTCATGGAATTCAGTTGTAAACTCCTCAGCTCGAGAATGTACATTTCCATAGTGAGTGCAACGTTTATTTGTAAAAATGCTTAGTTTTTCAAGACCGAACTCCTTGGAGCAGCGTCCGACTATTTTTACGATAGTTTCATCTGGTTCGACGACCCAGGGCTCTTGGAATTCCTTTTCCCCTGCTCTGAGATCGAGGTAAAGTCTGCCTTGAAGAAGTGAGCCGTCCGAAAGTTGATAGGTTGCTTGGAGTCCAGTGATCGATTTTTCATGTTGCCAAACGTCAATTCTGTAGATTTTCACAGGAATTTTACTTTTGAGGCCGTCTCTGTCGTCGAAGATTTTGTCACCTTTCATTCGACGACCGATAGATTTAGGCGCAGGAACATCAATAAAGGGCTCTTCTTCAGCGTCATCTTCAAGGTCGTTCTCGAGCTCGATTGAATTTTCCTGCACTTTTGATTCCTCAGTCCTTTGTATTTCTTTGCTGGGCTCTTGATCTTCCTGTACGTTAATATCTGCTTGCTGTATGTTAACATCTTCTTTTTCTTCATTAATGAGTTCTTCATTCTCTCCCTTATTAAGAACTTCATCAGCGTTTTGATCGTCTTCAGTTTGCTCTTCTTCATCTTTGCTTTCCATCCTCTCTCTTTCTCTCTCGTTAATGGCCTGCTCGAGTGGATCTTCTGTCTCTTTTCGCTCATTTTCTTCTTGTATTATTTGTTCTTCTACTTTATCTACAATAGTTTAACGGCGAGAAACAGATCATTATATCACCTCCTTCCGTTCTTGCTTCAGTCTCTTTTCTTTCGGTATCCTCTTGCTGATCCTGATCATTGCTGCTTTTCTCTTCCATTTTGACACTCTCACCTTCCCCAGAAGTCTTCTGGACGTTATTCGGTTGCATCTCAGTCTGAACTTCGTCAATAAAATCATTTTGCAGTTGATTATCTTTGGGAGATCCATTCGTCATCGAAAGCTCGAAAATTTTCGACGTATCAGACACTGACTGCCCCTTTTCTTTTTTCTGCAGGAAACCTGATCCATCGAGACTTACTTCAAGCGCTCTACTCTTGCTCAGAGTTTGATTTAGCTGGAACCTTCGGCTACGAAGACTAAACATCCGATCTGATAACAGCTGATTCTCCTATAGTTTTAACAAATCATTATGTTATTATATAGTCTTTCTAAAGCAACAGTGTCTTACTTTGTCGCGCTCTCGAAGCTTTAACTCAACTTCATTCAATCTTTTTACAAGCAGTTCAATCTCTCCTTTGAGTTTTCTCTCCATGACTTTATTCGCTTTTTTCAAGCCAGAGTACTTGCTGCGTACCCGTTTATATTTCTCTGCTGCGGGCTAATTCGTTATATAGAAAAAGCACTAATAATATTACTATATTAGGATTTTCTGCAGTTTCATCTTCGGAGCTTTCAAGCGCTTCTATCCATGTGTCATCGGAGACCATTTGATCCGCGTTTTTCGAGGCGCGCAGGAAGTTCCTTTGATAATGGTGCATGGATTTGAAAAATTCCTCACGTTTTTGCTGGTCCAATAACGGGTTCAGAGTCATTCCTGCTTTATCGCACAATTCTTTCTGTCTGGCATCCAGTATTGTGATAATATAATTCTGCTGCTTTATGAGCTTCTCGCCCTCTCTGATTCGTTTGTGACATTCCTTAAGCTGCTCTCTCAACGCAATGTTTTCCTCTCTGCAAGGTCCGATTTGACTCCTTTTCAGACTCTCATTCTCTTGTACCAGTTCGCTGATGACCTATACAAAGTAAACTCCCTGAGCTGATCACCCAAAGCAATACTCGATTTAATTGATCTTTCTCCTGCTTTAAAGCGTTTATAGCCTTATCTTGCTCTTTCTTCACTTTATCTAAATTAGCTCTATCCATGAGTACGTCATCTAGATCCTTTTCTCTCTGTTTCAATAACGTTTCCATTTTCATCGACCTTGAATGATAGGCTCAGTGGATGCGGTTAAAAAGGATGCTTCACCTATCTGTCGATTTAATCGCAATTAAATTCTTCAGTTTCTGCGCCATCGTGTGAAGGTCTTTTTGTAGGCTACTATTCTCAATCTTAAGCCTTTCATTATCGCTTTTCAAAAACTCTTTTGAGGTGTCAAGTCACTTAATGCTGATTCGCAAAATTACCATATTTGTTTATCAGAGCCTGATCTTTTGCTAATCGCAGTTTTTCCTCTCTCTGCAAACTCTCGTGGACCTTCGCATCAAGTTCCTGGATTATTTTTTTCTGCAACTCGCATTTTTTCTTGAGTTTTTCAATTGTGGTCTCAGCATTGCTTTAGATATTATGGTGAATCACTATGACTGATCAATTCTGGATTCCACTTACTCAGGTTTTTGAAATGATGTGTACAATTCTTGTAGAATCGAGACGTTCTGAGGTTCGGTGGGTCTCTCGGTGAATTTTCTATCTTCTCGGATGCGAAGTGTTTCGTTCAACGTGTCTTTTTTGTATATAATGCTGCGATTTGGGTTGATCCCATCTAAATATTTCATCGTGAAACCCTTTTTTTCTGTTGACGCTGAAACTCCGCTATATCTCCTCGTTCTTCGCTCACGAGATTGGCTGCTTAGACGCATTTCCGTTGTTTTATTCGCCTCAATCGACTCTTTGTCTGCGGGAATACTCCCTTTGTCTTCTACAGTGGGTTTTGATTCATTTTCTTATGAATGAACGATTACCAGTCTCCCCATTTGTGATAACCTGCAGTTTTGGCATCATGTAAAGTTTCACAAACTATGCGACTTTTTATTGTAACAAATAATACAATAAATCAATCGAATCATATGCTCTCCTAACTAACCTATTGATCGACCTGATTCAGAGCGAGAGGGACACTTTAGTAAAAATTTCTTGTGATCTAAATTGCTGAGATATACAATTTTAACTCGCAGCCGCGATTTGGTATGAAAGTATCAACAGTAAAGAAAAGCTTCCCAGCAGACTCCGGCAAACAAATGCAAATAGATTTTCTAATATTTAGCTTTCTTCTGTTTTTCTCTCGCCAGTCTTTTGCACAACAATCATCATAAAGTTATCATCTGATAGGAGAGTAAACAAAAGGGCTTCAAATGAATATGCTACCTGGAGCGACCATTATTTCATAATATTTGGATCTGATTCGCAAAAATGTTAACGTATCCTATGAAACTTTGTAAATGCAGGCACATAATTGAAAATCCACCTTTGCATCGATCTCTTTAACGGCAATTCTAGCCTTTTTCGCGAGTTGAGGGATGGTTTTTGAAATATTTTCACTGAATTCCTTCTTGTCAGGTCCGAAAGTGTTCTTGATGAGGTTCTCTTCGCTGTTAACAATGACCAAGCCTTCAACGGAGCTATGGGTCTTGATTTTGTTTAATATTTCTTCGACTTCAGACTGTTTCGTTTAGTAAGAATGAAGGAGAAAGGAATGATTCATACCATTAGGCGCTCCTAACTTATCTTATACAATTTTAATTAGGTTATATTTTTCCGAATGATTTATTAACAAAAGCCAATTCAAAAAAAAACGCAGTTCAAAATACAAAACTGACCGCTTAAACAATAGATCTCACTGTATTCTCTGCGGACCTCGAGGTTTTCAGTATCTTAGACTTGAATTGACTTGCTATGCACGAGTGATAAATCAAATGCAGGTCTTAGAACAGAGAGTTGTTTTCAATATCTGTGAATTGAAGTTGAAAGGAAATAAAATGCTTGAGATTTACGAATAAATCTATAGAGGACTTGTGGCTTTAGTCTCGCAAACAAAAAGATGCGTATGAAAAAATCAATAACTCAACAATTTACAATTAGTCACCTCTCACTGTGAAAGGCAAGTATAACTAACATGTTATACCTCTTAATAATAAATTAAGATAGACATATATATATGTTCCCAATGCTGATGCAACGGGAAGTTATATTCTCGGATAGCAAATTAGCAAACAGATTGATTTATTGCCATTGACTTCTGTTCCCTCACTCTCTTGGCCTCTGGATACATACAATCGTATGTGACGCTGATGAATTATAAAAGCTTATAGAGATTTATTCGAATTTAGCCAATTCGTTGAGGTAAATGACAACCAATGAGATGTTGTCCAGCCCATAATTCCTTTTCCTCAACGCGCTTTCCAAAAGTATCTTCGACAGTCCAGTCGTTTGAAAATCGTTCATTTTGATGATCTGCATCACTTCCTGGTTGCTCATCACCTATATTAGTTCTCAATTAAACCACAAACCCCGAAAAATATGTTTACATCCCAGAATCCATCAGTCGCCATTATAAACAACTGATCTTCACGTGCAATCTCATGCTCGAAAATATCCGGCTCACAGCTGATGTATTTCTTATACTTCCTATCTCCTATCGACCTTGTCAGCTGCAAACTCCCTTGCACAAGGTTTCGACTCCTGTGAATAATAACAACGCCTCCTTGGCTCTCCACCCGGAGTTTTTCTTCTTCGTTGGAGGCTCTATGTTCTGTTGTCATATCCTTTATCTCGTTCTTGCAGACCAGAACCGCTTTCGAATCGCCTGCATTAGCCAAATAGAGTCTTTTTCCGCGAATGAGAGCGCAAAGCGCTGTGCTTCCTCCTTGAATGTCCGGTGATTCGAGGATTTTCTTGTCGATCTTATGGAAAGCTGAACAATGAGAGTAAATAAAAGAGTCACATTAAGCTAAAGAATTACATTCTTTAAGCGCAAGCCCTGGTTCTGCATGGAAATTGTTTTGGGATGCCATAAGAACATGGAGATTTTTTTGAAGAAAATCGCTGACGTCGGAAGACGTGTGACCGTCATAGACGCCAAAGAATTTGTCTTTGAGTCGATTTTCGGTGAGTTCAGGGTTAATTGTTGCCTAATAAAAGAATTATTGCTCAGGAAATGATGTGGAAAAGATAATTTACTCTGTCTTCCATGGTTTTCCGATGGCCTTTACTCATTGAAACATCATAGAAGCTTCCTTGGATGTAATAGTCATCATAGTCATTTGAAACTGCAGCAGACTGGAAAAACTTCCTATTGTCTAGCTCAGCATTGAAGCCCGTTTGAAGGGAATTCTTGGCCGAAAAGAACCCACCAGAGCGCCTGCTGCTTTTAGGAGTGTTCAGAGAGAATTCGGAGAGCTTATGAGCAAGAGAAGGAGAGGGCTGAAGGAGCTGGTAGTATTTGGGATGTGAATTCGAAGGATCAGCAAATGAGTCGAAAATCTCGATCGTAAGAGCTTTTTTGACTTGCTTTCTCAAACTTGGAGTGTAAAACTCCGTTGCGGGGTCCTCAGAGGTTTCAATCATAAGACTGAAGGGCTTCTTCATAGACGAAGTACTCGTTTTCATATTCAAAATCTGTGCGGACTTGTTAGCTTAATCAACAATTATTTGAATTTAATAATAATCACGTGATTTAGACGTTCCATTTTCTTTAGCGATATTTCCAGTCAATTTCGCACCAAAAAAATTTAATTAATTCAGAGAAACTCCATCTAATTGTTCAGAAATTAAAGAAAATTGAAGAAAAATGCCTTAAAGTATTTTTCAAGGCGACTCTCATTATAAAACGGCCTCGAGCTTGAGAGGAAGGTCACTTTTCTCAATAATATTTCGGAGAATTTGGCGTTTCTGAAGTTATTTTTTATAGGACACTAGAGTCGGGCCAGAAAGAGAGAATTGTTGATTTTCTAGGTAATTGGTGTGAAGAAGAGAGATTTTCTTGTTTTCTATAAGAGAAAATAGGTCTCGAAGGCATGTGTTCTCAAATTCTACGGATTGTTTTAAAATACTGGAGCAGCAAGTTAGGTGTTCGGGATAGATAAAATTTCGTGATTATAAAATTGTTGGTCGTTACATTAATCAAACAGTACTGTTACTAAGTTTTCAGTGAATAAGTAAAAAGAGATGAGACCTTTCTTTGTATCAGTCCCTCAAACAATGAAAAAGAGAGAGAGGACTTGTCGGCCTGTCTATATGATAGTTTAAGAAAGACAAGAATTGTTCAAGGAGTATCAGATAAATCAATTAGCTGAACTGAAATATCCATTGTTTCGTATTCTTTTTGTTCTCTAGTTAACATTGTTCTGATTATACTTCATGATGAGCTGCTGAGAAGAGAATCTATTTTTCAAAATTGAGCTTATATCTGTTACTCCCGAAAAAGGGTATTCCACGTGATCATGACTATGATAATCAAGGTCGATAATTAAGATCGCTAGGATCCTTTCATTTTTCAGGCCATCAAGGGTCGGGAGTGCCCACTTAATCAAAAATCTAAAAATTTCTCTCACAAAAACAGCAGGTTTCAAGACCCAACCACTATCCATTTTCTCAAAAGGTTCGAGAGTTTGTATATCTTTTTGAAAAAGATTTGTTCTCAAATAGAATGGCAGATCACATAGAAATAGAGCTTCTACTGTCTTACGGCTTTATTATCTCAGATTAATTCTTTTTATCAATAACTAAGCAGAAAAATTACTCCAATACGAGTGAATTGCTTCTCTAAAATCCCATGAAATTTAAGACAAAAAACCTTCTTGCAAAGAAACTTATCAAGCTCCTAATAAATTTGTGCTTTTTCCTAATTGCTTAACTGCTCCAAATCCCAATACACAACCTCTAAATCCTTTTCTAGAATACAGAAAAATCCTTAATTACCGTTAAGCTCCATACTCCTCGTCGAAAGTTCGCTAGGATCCCTCTTCTCAAATACATTTGTTGTTCTCATTATTCACTCAAAGGCTAAGTTATTCCTTATTAAGATCTATCAATCTATTCATCTATCAATTCATTAATCTGCATAATCTGTGATTATAAGAATTCGCAAGTCTGATATTATTGTCTTAAAGTCGCAAATAAATTAATTAATACTCCTAGTTAAGTCAGAACTCAGTAGCAACAAACTACAATGAAACCTCATACTCAGAGGCCAGGTACACCAATTCGCAAAATGGTCCAAGAAAACTTATTTCTGCTATTGTAGACTTAGGTCTCCTCAATAAACGGTTGGCAAAAACCGTCGAAAATCTCAAAGATCAAATGTCTATCACTCCAAACGGCTTAGACCCCGGCGGATTAAGGTACAAATGCGCTCCAATGCTTGATTCATCAGTTTGCTCAGCCCCAGATATCCAGAACGTCAATTTTCTTCACCGATCAGCGCAGCATTAGAGGAAATCGCAAATATTAAGGGCATCCACACAGGTGATTTGGTCATTTCAAGAACGAAAAGTAACAAATGATCCCTTCTTAGATCGTGGAACCATAGGACTACTGGCAAAGGAAGAAACATTGCTTAAAAAATGTGATACTATAATGAAAACCTTAAGGTAACGATAAATCCATAGTATCCCTTGCATAATAGCCTAGGTCAAATGACGAGCATAAACCGATGAAGAAAGTGGCTAAAGCTCCAGTCCAAATGAAACTTCAAGTGAATAATACTCGAAACGCCAAGATCAAGCATCTGAACTCCAATCTCTTGAAGGACAACCAAAAGCATAGGACAGATTTAATACAGCCTAATCTTCCTGTTATCGAAGAAGCAAATCGAGTTTTTATTGGTCCAAACCATTCGAAAGTTATAGATAACGAGGACAGTAGTGGCGGAAGCAGTATTGAGAAGAGAAAGAATGTGCAAATCATAAAATCTGGATTTGATCCGGTTGTCAAAACGCTCAAGGACTCTAAAATGGAAACTTGCGAGGAAACGAATGCAGAAAATTCAATGAAAAATGGTGCTCACGGGCAGGAAATTTCACTTTTTCACAATAGAAGAGAAGAAGGAAATGGCAAATCTTCTAAGCTTGAGCAGAACAGCAGATTAGATGATTCGGCTGAAATGGCTAGACTATTAAAACAGAGCAAGGTCGAAGAAAAGCACCAAGAAAAAGGGAAAGAAACGTCATTTCAGATGAAGTCTATGGAGAACATTTTTTCTCGGTCATCAAGTGAGAAGAGCAAGGAGGAAAAAATCGAGAGTGCTGGTGTTAGAGCGAGTTTAGAAACTAAATACATTGGCGATAGTATTGATAATCTGCGACAGCCTCTCAAAAGATCGATGAGTCTCAATACCCTGCATAAAGAAGATCTTCAAAAGTTTCAACCAAAAAGAGCTGAAACCCGGCAGAATAAAGAGAGAATTATATTAAATGATTACGGATGGCAGAGCGGCCCTCACGAAGGAGGACATGTAGGACCAGAGGGTAATGGAGTAGAGACTCAGAATAAGTCACAGGCATTTCTGAGACAAAATTCGTAAACAAAGCAATTAATTATTCTCTTCTGATAATTCGATCATTAGACTGCCGAAAGATATCAGCAGGTCCCAGTTTATCGACGAAGAACTGTTGAAATTCATCCAAGAGCAAAATAAAGACAAAAAACGGCCATTCTCATCGCATCTTGGCTCAATCGCTACCACGGATAGAATAACCAACACGAACCAAGTGACCTTCGATACTGGAAATCAAACTGGTCGAAGAAATATTGTGTCCGAGGGATCGTTGAGCCTAAGCTCGAAATTATCATCAGAAAACTCAAATGTACTTCAATCCTCAATCAGGAAAAATCCTGCGACACCTACCGCATTCTCAGGGCAGGGCAAGCCATCAGTTTTTAGACCTAAAACAGCGCTCCATAACGAGCATCTGTTTCCCGAGGCTCACGAACTTTATATTCCTCAAATATCCAGGCCAATTTCAGCTACTCATCAAGCTGGCTACCTCTACCGGAAAGCATGCTCCATCCAAATCAGCACTGCTTTGGATGGAGGAACAGTGGATCTCGCGAGTCCTCGCTTGCAGGAATTAAAAAAATCGATCCTGAGCAACAATAGCGGATTGGGATTCAATACGCCGCTTTCACGAGCTGCTTCCAACATCCTTGAAAATTCAGCTCATTCAAATGCCTTTCCTCAGACTCCCACTCTAAAGAAGAGTAACACATTGACGGTAACTGTTAATCCTCCGGCTTGGAGCAGAAAAACCTCCTTTGATGTAATCGAGCAAGATTTTAATTACAAAGAGCTTCCTTCGTTGAATACCATCTCCCATGATGGTTCTGTCCCTTTTTCTAAATCAGAAAGCATTGATTTCGGAGAGAATAACTCATTTTGTACAGACAACAACAACTACCTGGAAGTCCCGCATGTCCGTTCGGACGCGAAAAAGCTCACCACAGACTCCAGAGAGCTAGCTCAGGTGCTAAGTTCACTCCAATATCCCAAAAATCCTTCACTCACTACTCCCATCAAAGTCGCTGATAATTCAGATATATCCCCACGTTCCAACATGGCTCGGAAAGAGCAACCATTCATTAACATTATACCCTGTGATGACAGCATAAACTCGTCTGTAGGTCCGGATACTAAATCTAAGCAGCTATTATCAGTAACACCCTCATATCGAGGGCAAAAAGCGAGCTTCAACTTAGATGATCTTGACACAGTTCGATCACAATATACTTTGCAGACTCCTATGACAAATAGGTTCAATCTCGCTGATGACAGCTTGAATGGTCGTGAGGAGATGAGCAAGTCAGGGGATATCCTTGCTTCCATCGGCACCGACCAAACGCTTGTCTCGAATTATTCAGCGATATCTGGGCAAACGTCCTCCGTTGTAGACGTCTCCTCTTATCATGCAAACAATTCTCTTTCGCGGTTGATTGCGGCTGATGAATACAGAGGCAAGATAAAAAAATTGAGTTTGTTAGGTGGCGGGTCCGAGGCGAAGGTGTGGTTAGTGAAACTCCCTGAGGCCGAGGAGTTGGCGGCGCTGAAATTGTACGAGTTTATAAAGAAAGAAACGAAACAGGCGGAAGGCTACGAAGCTCTTAGGAAAGAATTTAAGTTGCTGAAGAGTTTTTCGCATCCGAATATAATCCAATACTGCTGCTTATATAAGCCGAAGAGGACCGCCTACGATAATTGTATCGAATATGGCATCGTTATGGAATATATGTCGGGAGGATCATTAGAGAAATATATCGAGCAAAGCTTCGCGAAAATTACACTCGCTGAAAAGAAATCATTTATCAAACAACTATTCTCAGGATTGGCATACTTACATGACGCCAATGTCATGCACCGAGATTTAAAGGTATTTTGCCCATAAACAAAAGAGATTAATTTTTTGTCTTTTATAGCCTGCGAATTTGCTGCTCTCAAGCGATCGAAAATACCTCAAGTTATCTGATTTTGGTATTTCGAAGCGATTGGAGGAAGGAAAGTCAGCACCACAGACGATGTTGGGGACGCCTTGGTACATGGCTCCGGAAGTTGTCAACGAAGAGCCATATTCTCTGAAAGTAACGATAAACCCTGAAACCAAAGCTTAATCCCGTTTCTTCAATCGCATAGGCAGATATTTGGTCCGCAGGCTGCTGCGTTTTCCACTTAATGTCTGGCAAACGACCCTATCATGAATCCACCTACATGCAGGTACACATTCGATTAAGAAATGCCTTCCTTATTCTTATTTTTGTAAGGTCCTTATGAACATGGTAAACAATAAGAACCCTCTCTCCACCTGCGATGAAACAGTGAAAACAAGCCTCCAAAACGTCCCTTACCTGTGGAATTTCTTAACTCTATGCCTTTCTCAAGACAAGGCAGCTAGACCTACAGCGAGAGAGCTTCTCAAGCATCCTTTTTTGAAAGATGCCCCAGTCCTCAAAGACAATACTCTTCTCCCGAATTCAAGCATTCTTGCCGATCCAAACTTGTTGATGACAGGAGAGCATTTCTTAGACGCCGTCGTGTTAAGTTACTACTGACAAAAAAACAAAAAAATTCTCTTGTTTAAGCCTAGGAATGTGTACAATATTTTTTTCTTTCACTTTTGAGTTTTCATTATGATATATACGCTTCTTTTTTCTCGCGTGAGCTGTTGAAAGCAGCAAGGTAGACAGTTTGGTTTTTATATGTTAAAAATCTAAAATACCGGTTATGGGCTAACTTATCTATCACATTGGTCTTGTTCCCTTAGTTTTCTGTGGCTTTGGATTTGTCTATTTTTTGTTAATTTTCTCAATTTTGGCTTATACAATAGACTCATGTAAATCTTTTTATTTGCGCGAGATAAAATTTGAATCCGATTCTTGTAACAAATATTTAAAATCAAAATTCAAATTTAATAACATTTGCGTATCTAGAGCGAAAAATGATTTCAAGCAACTTGGCTGGGTTAGTCAAAGGCTCGACTTCGAATTCTAATTCAATGCGAGAAAACACATCGTTTTCAACAGGAATGCCTTCGAACGCACAACCGCAATGGAAATTTGAAGAGACTTCGAACGTTGAACTCGCCTATCGACAATTTGAGGATATACTCGATTCCAAGGATCCCGATGAAATGTCGAGGTCTCGAAATTTTTACCAGGACCAAATGGAGTCTCAGAATAGAATGAAAGAAGAAGATTTCTACGCTCAGCCTAGAGTGAATAAGTTCCAGCATCAGGTCGAAAACTATGAAACTCGGCAGAGAAATCGAGATATGAGCATCGAAGAGAGCAAGCAGTATGGTGCTCGTGACTCGAGTCAAGCAAGAAATGGTGGAGCACGCGGTAATTCGGCGTATAGACGAACAGGACAAGAGCCAATAGTGCTGATGGTTGCAGAGAAGCCGAGTATTGCAAGATCAATTGCAATGGCATTAAGCAATGGAAGATTCGGGCAGAGAAAAGGTGAGATTTTCGCTCCGAAGTCAGCTAAAACATGATGAATTTGTCCATTAGGGATAGCAACGCCAGTGTTAGAATATCCAGGAGAAATATTCGGGCAGCCAGCGCTCTTTAGAGTGACATCCGTGACGGGACACATCTACTGCCGAGATTTTCCGGTTGAATTTCAGGATTGGAAGCAAACTGATCCGCTGGCTCTGTTCCAAGCTTCAACAATCAAAAAAGAAACGAACCCTGAGGTAAAATTGAACCAATAAGTTTTTTTAACCTTAGTGTCGATCGATAGCAAAATATGATCCAGCACTTGCAGACAGAGGCTACCGATGCAACTTATCTGATCCTTTGGCTGGATTACGATAGAGAAGGAGAGAACATCTGCTTTGAAGTCATGGAAAACGTCCAATCGTACATGAAGAAAGAGAATTTTCAACAGATCTACAGAGCGAAGTTCTCCTCAATCGTTGATCAAGACATTCGAAGAGCGTTTAACAGTTTGAAAGACGAGCCGAATCTCAACGAAAGCTTAGCCGTTGATGCTCGGCAAGAGATCGATTTGAAGATCGGCGTCGCTTTTAGTCGATTTCAGACGCTATATTTGCAACGGAGGTTCGAAGTCAACGCGAAGTTGGTTTCATACGGGCCTTGCCAAACGCCTGCACTTGGATTTTGTGTCGAAAGAGATGACGAAATCAAAAATTTCGTCTCACAGACGTTCTATAGAGTCATCCCGACAGTTACTCTGCCTAACGGCGAGTCCTGTGACCTGAATTGGGCTGCGGATCGAACGCTTGACCCTGAAGAAGCGATGGATATAAGAGAAGAAATTCTGAACATCGGACGAGTAACCGTCGTCGAAAGCATCAACAAAGAGAGCAGACGAGAGCGACCTGAGGCCCTGAACACTGTTCATATGCTGAAAATCGCGAGTTCTATCTTCGGATACGGTCCCAGCGTCGCCTCTTCCCTTGCTGAGAAGCTCTACCTGAAGGGATATATCACTTATCCTAGAACCGAGTCGACTTCTTACCCCAAAAATTTCGATCATCATGAAATTGTCCACGCGTTAAGCAGGACTCCGACTTTTGGAGAATACGCTGGGAAGCTCCTTCAAGGAGGACTCAATAAGCCGAAGAACGGAAAAGACGCCGGTGATCATCCTCCGATATCCCCTACCCTGAAAGTGCCGATGAGAGAGCGGTTGGAGCCAGACGAATGGAAATTCTATGAATTCGTTGCTCGTCATTATCTCGCTACTATCTCTCCAGATGCGAAATTCCATAAGAAAAACGTGGTTTTAAGGGCAGGCAAGCATGAGTTCACAGTGACAGGAACGGCACCGCAGTCCAAAGGGTTCACCGAAATCACACCTTGGGTGAAGATCTATGATAACTACATTCCGAACTTCCAAAAAGGTGAAGTCCACCATCTTACAAACGTAGAAGTCAAAACTGGAAAGGTAATGAAAATCCTCAATGTTGATCAATTAACTCTTTATATGTAGACTACTCCTCCAGAACATCTCACTGAGAGCGGTTTGATGTCTCTCATGGAACAGAACGGCATCGGAACGGATGCCTCCATGGCTCAGCACATCGCTAACATCTGCGAGAGGAACTACGTGCAAGTCGTGGGTAAAGCTCGAAAACTTGTGCCCACGGAGCTGGGATCGTCTTTAATTCATGTATATAAAGTAATCGATCCTGAGCTTTCAGCTCCGGACTTCCGATCGCACATCGAGCAATCCGTCGATAAGATTGCCAAAGGCCTGGCCAATCATGAGGTGGTACTTAACGAGGTCCTCACGATCTTCGCTGAGAAATTCGCCTATTTCAGGAACCACGCGAGAGAATTCGACGCAATCTTCTCGAATTACTTCCCGGCCAGAATGAGGATGGGTGGACAGAATTTCCAAAACCCGAACCAACAGCAAGACCCTAAACAGTTGTTCTATGTTGAAAATCACGGAATGAACCAGAAAGAAAACCATCCCGGCTTTGACAACCAAAGATTTAGAGCGAACCAGCCATATCAGCAAAATAAAGCACCTTATCAACAAAAAAATCAACGCGAAGAGTTTTTCGATGAGAATCAGCCTCAGCAGGGCTACCCAAACCCCAAGAGAGAGTTCAATGGACAAGTTCAAAGGAACAATGACATGAACGCTTTTGGTGGCAATAACCAGACAAGAGCTCCTTTAAGAAACCTTAGAGGGGAAGTTCCAAACGCAAACCAGAACTATACTGGCAAATTTGCTCCTAATGAGAGCTTCAAGCCAAGGAATATGCAGAATTCCTACAGGTTTGGCAATCAAGAAAATCACTTTGAGTACTCTCAAGAACACGCTGAGGGTCAGACAAGAGGGAAGGAGTTTCTTGGCTCAAATTCGAAGAAGATAAAGAAATTCGGTTCTCCTAGTGGCGGTCCAGTGGCCGGAAATGTAAAATATTTGAGAAAATAATAATGGTAATTTCTAACAATATTATTCGAACAAAAAGCATCCAAATAGCGATGCATAAATGAGATAAATGTTCTTAAGTAAATGATTGTGTTTGAGTAGGGTTTACTGTGTTAATCATTACTATTCAAATCGTGAGTTCGACAGGATCAATAAAATCAAAATCCATTTCTTTTTCCCTCAGAAATGATAGCAAAATAGATTATCATTGCTTACTAAATAAGCAGCAACTTTAGCAATGGGAGTTAAGAATACGGGTATTTAGATTTGCCGAAGATAAGATGTCTTTTCAATAAACCAGAATAAACTTATACGCATATGTAATAGCGTATTCTAGTCTCTTGTGAAATAGATGAAAAGATTTAGAAATTGAAGCGACAGCTACCGCACTTAATTTTTTTTTTGGTTAAAAAGCAAATGACTGCCTCTCCGATGCGCTAAGGTGATCAGAGAGGAGATCCTGTCGAAGACTTTTATGCTGCGATCTTTGGTTGTTCTTTCTTTTCAGTCTCATCGAGATTGAGGGTGTTGGTCTCTTCTGCGGTGAATGGCTCATGTCTGCTCTTTTCAAGGAAGGCAGGGGTCCAGAATCCATGGACATTTTCGAA
>ENA-UOTX01001400-UOTX01001400.1-compost-metagenome-genome-assembly--contig:-NODE-1400-length-18228-cov-3.524764_pt1 | contig 18228 bp, 10 predicted proteins | sample MGYA00238143_ERZ746982 | MGnify/ENA primary metagenome ERZ746982 (study PRJEB28758, sample SAMN06268862) | compost metagenome | isolation source: single cell | place: USA: California, Emeryville, Joint... | reverse complement strand
ATTGAATGTCATGATTGTGCTGTTTATGTTCTGGTAAACTGTGGAGTCAAATACCTGATGCTAATCGCTTTTTGCTAGGCTGATGTTTGCTATATTTGGAATGAGCTTGCTCAAAGGTAAATTAGGAAAATGCCAAACGCCGCCGTACGTCTCATATTATGATATTACTTCGACTCAGGTAATCATTCAAGAGAATTCTAAGGATTAATTACTTTAATTTGTAGTGTGCAGAGATGGGGTACACATGGACTATCAATATTATTAATTTCGAACACATCGGCTATTCACTTTTGGCCATCTTCACTCTTTCTACAGTTGAAGGGTATCCTGATTACATGGGATTGAACATGGATGCAAATGACGCAGAATATGTAAATTCCATAATTATTTCATTTTCATAATACCTTTCGGAACCCAATAGGGACCATCGAAAAATGGCTTTTGGGCAATTTCTTTCTACTACCTTGCCTTTTTACTTATCGGTTCGCTCTTTATGATGCAACTTTTCACCGGAGTCATCTTCATGCAATTCGACCAGAACGAAAAAGAAGCCAAGAAGAAAGGCAGAGGTGGTGCTGCATTAACCGACAACCAACAGAAATGGGTAGACATGCAGCGATTGATCATTGCTCGCAAGCCCCTTATTTACGTTCCACCACCAACACAAAATATTCGCAAACAAGCCTATTTCATAGTGAAGGAATGGGGAGAAGGCTACTACTTTGATTTGATAATTCTGGCTTTTATTCTCGGGAATATTGTTACCATGGGAATGACCTATGAAGGATCTTCAAATGAATTTGATAATAATCTTACGAACGTAAACTATATGTTTACAGCTGTATTTATGGTTGAAGCCATTCTCAAACTCGTGGCGCTGGGCCCCAAAAACTACTTTAGTGATGGATGGAATCAGTTTGATGCCTTCGTTATCATTTCTTCCTTGATAGATATCGTCGTATCCATTCTGGGAACGAGTCTTTCCTTCCTCAGAATTGGTCCTCAACTGATCAGAGTTATCAGAGTGCTCAGAGTCACTCGTCTCTTTAAACTCGTCAAAAAACTGAAAGGAATCCAAAAGATTTTGGAGGTGCTTTGGCTGTCAATGCCTGCAATCATGAACTTGATGGCTCTCCTTTTCCTCGTTTATTTCATCTTTTCCGTGCTTGCGGTGTTCTTGTTCCAAGATGTGAGACAAGGGACTGCTATTGACAGTCATCTTGTTAATTTCCAAAACTTCGGAATTGCGATGTTGACTTTATTCCGATGCTCAACAGGCGATGATTGGTACAAAATTATGTACGACACACAATATCCAATAAGCTGTGCTGATGGTACTCAGGGCTGCGGTCAAGGTAATCACTCTTTTCCAGGGTTCACGCGATCTGTAACTTTTTTTTTGTTTTGAATAGCGATTGCGCCACTCTTCTGGATCGCGTTCTTGATGGTTGCTCAATACATCATGGTTAACATGCTTATATCCGTTATGATTCGAGAATTTGAAGAATACTATTTCAGTCAGCATGAGCTTTCGCTCGAAAAATTCAAAGATAACGTTCAATCTTTCGACGCTGTTTGGGTGGAACTCTCAAAGAAACATGGAGGAACAAAGATCAAATCAACTAGATTGATAGAGCTATTCTCCAGCCTCAAAAAACCTCTTGGTAATATGCTTTTGATTTTCACTCCATTTCTAACATTCGTAAAAAAATAGGGTTCTTGGACGTAGAAATGGAAGCGACAAAGAAACAAAGGGAAATCGCAAAGTATATTATGAAAATGCATCTCCGATGGTAATTAAACATCTTCGAATTTTGGTCTTATTTTTTGTTTTTTCAATAGCGACCGGCAAAACTGCGTCTATTTCAATGATGTGCTATTTGCTGCTCTGAGGAGGGCATATGAGCATTACATTACTGATCAAGCTGATGCAGCGATGCTCGAGTTTATTAGACATGAAGAATTCAAGACAGCGAAACTCATTCAAAAAATAAAGAAAAAGGTAGTTTATCCATTATTTTTAGCTTTTACTCAAAAAAATTTTCTTTCTTAGAATAAGTTGAAAGATAATAAAAACAACAATAATAATAACGTCAGCAAGGACGACGAAGGAAAGAAAACCCAGAACCAACCACCATTCAATCCTCTATTTGCTTTCTTGTACTTCAAGATGGGACTGCTCGCATGGAAAAATTACACCCAAGTTATTGAAGAAAAGAAACGGCAATGTGTCACAATGGGAATACCTTATACAGAATCTCCTGACGAATCTAGCACTGATCCTGATCAGGGTGAGAGTGGGTCCGATTCTGATGACTCCGTTGATGAAAGTGAAAGTGATTCTATTAGCCATTCCAGCCATAGTTCGCATAGAAGTAGACATTCTGATTCACCATTTGATAAAGAAGAAGCTGATGATGAGGATCGCAACGATGGCGAGCTGATGGTCTCCCGTGCCTCATCAAACAATAAAAACTCCATGGTTGCGAGTGACCCCAAAGGAAGTCGTGACACATCTGAAATAGTGCGTGATGAATCAAGCAAAAAATCACTGGTCCTTGATCAAATTCAAGGTTATGCTAAAGGAATGGCATCCCGCTCTAATATTGCTCGTGGAACGAGCTTGAGTACGCTAAATGCCAACCAACAACAGAAGAGCGAGAATAAAGATCCATGATAGTAGTATCAATGTAAATCATCTTTCTGTACAAAAAAAAAATATATTTGTGATCCTCAAAATTGAATATGAAGAAATGAGAGTCGTTCCATTCCTCTATGCAATATCTCTACTACATTTATTTGAATAATGTGTACGGATGCAGTAACTCTAAACAAAGGATCAAATAAATAGGCAATTATTCTGAATATAATTTTTTAACTTTTTAGGAAATCTTGAAAGCACACAAAATGTTTGTATCTCATTCACTTTCCCTAATAATTTGCTGAATAAATGAAAATCAAATGCTTCTTCATTAGCTCTGCCTCACTAGTAGATCCTGCTGCATACTCTCAACTTGTTGATTGACATAATCTTTGTAGCCTTTCTAGAGGCTCGTCCTGGTGGTAATCTGGGGTCTCATCAGTTTTGCTGGGAACGTAGTCACCTATCCATGAGAGGTTTTATCTCAATGTCAGAAAAAAAAAGTGGAGCTAAATGACTCGAAGCTAAATCAGATATGATATTTTACTACAAAATGTGTTTATTTGATTGATGGCTTTATCACCTGCTATGTCAAGTACACTGGTTTTCTATGTGTTGAACTTCTTGAGCTTCTGTTCAGAATACCGAAAACAAGTGGTGACCATTTTTATTGTTTTCTGGCGTGGGTAAGAATCCAAATGAATTTATAGTACTCCCTTTTACCTTTTTCGTAGTTATTTAGCAAACAGAATTTTTGTATCGATTGGGATAATCAGATATAATCAGGCTAAGATTTTGCACAATTTGAGTTTATCTTTTTTTTCAGTTGAACTGAAGACGTGTATCGGCTTATCTGAACTCAATTCATTGAACTAACAGCATGTTTCTTGACATCGCTATAAAGGACACAATTTTAGAGTTTTCTTTTGAGTTTTTTAAATTCTGAGCTGGCGTTCTAGATGCTTATTCCAACGAGGTCGTCTCCTTTACGGGGTTAACTAATAGCTCATTCGCCATATTTTCGCAATAAAGGGAAGCGCCATTTTATTCATTTAATGGGGAAGTTCTCATTTCCACTACGAATGTACAATAATTCTAACAATTGCAGCAATGTTAGAAACGCTCATACTTCAAAGTTCTCTTTACAAAGTTTAGAATCTCAATATATATCTCAAGGTTATATTTCCGGGTCCTTGTGATTTATTCGAGAAATAGTGTTAATTTATGATGTACTTCAACGTTGCTAATCAAAGGCAACGTTTGATAAGTTTGAGCGAGCTAACGATATCAATATTGTTAAAAGTTTTTTTTCAATATGAAAATTTCGAAGACTCTTTTAAAGTCGAAATAAAGTCCTTGCATTCGATTAAATCCTTTTTAATTAATCTCATCTACTCTGTTCATTATGGAAAGAAGGAATTAGTCGCAGTTCCAATACACAATATCACTTTTGACACCTCATTTAGCGACTGCTTTCTGAGCAAGAGCATTATACACGCTTAGAAGAGATTACTTTTGAAACTTTCTCAGAGCAATCGATTAAGGTCAATGTGAAGATTCAAATAAAATTCTAGATGAACAAAATAGTTTGGCAGTCGCTCATCTGAGTTTTGATGCTGCTTCAATTTATTAGCTTTTTCCGAATCCCGAACATTTAAACGCGTTATTTAAATTTGATTTGCTTCATTAGAAATTTTCTTTATGCAAACTCTTTTAATTGAGATGACAACACTGACGTATAAAAAGAGCTTTTTACAAAAAACTTGTAGTTTTAAAAATTGGTTCAAGATTCATTTGAGAGATAGCTGCTGTATTAAAGTTAAGTCATATATCGTAGATGTTAAATAAACCTCTTGCTTTGAGCAAGTCGCATCACATGAAGGCCTTCAGTACAGGAGAGGGAGTCAAAATGTAATTCATTCTCTCTGATGTGATACCTAAACTCCATTCGGGCATAGTCAAGCTAGCAACTCGAATAGCCTCTTCCAGTCAATTCAAGGCGACCACGGAGACACAGACCCGAACGAAATGCTAGAGAGCCCTGCACTAGTGAAGCAGTCTCAACAGCAACTATTACCTGCATATTTGAAAGTTCTGAAGAAGCAAGAAGGTTTCAAACTCCCATTTGATGAGGTTTTTAGTACATTATCGCTCTCTGCTCATTAATTCCCAAGAAAAAAAAAATTTTAATCCTTGACCTCGATGAGACCCTTCTTCACAGCTACAAAGAGTACCCTGGTGTACCTTCTATCGTGATACCAGTGAGTTGCCACTCTTCCAGGCGAGTTTTAACCAACTTTTAGTTAAAAGTGAGAGACATCATTCAGCTATATTACGTGATAAAGAGGCCAGGAGTCGATAAATTCTTGGAAGAGCTTATGAAATATTATAACATTTGTGTGTACACGTCAAGTGAAGAGGAGGTATGCTTTATCTCTTCTGAAATAAGAGTGACCATTTTTTTTTCTTTTGTTAGTATGCGATTGGGATCGTTGAAGCCACCGGGATGAAGAAATATCTTTACGGCGTCTACTCTCGCAAACATTGCTATAAGGTTTCTGATAATATATACGTCAAGAACCTGGACAGATTGGATTTTCCTGAAGACAACGCTGTCCTAATTGATGTATGTTTTTTTTTTCACTGAGTGGATCCAAACTCTTTGTTAGGATTTTCCTTTACAAATGAAGCATCAACCCAAGAACGGAATCATTATCAAGCGGTTTTTCAATGATACCCAAGATCAAGAACTTTCAAAACTCATCCCTTTTCTCATCCATCTCTCAAAAGTAAATTTCCTCATGGTTATCATTTATTTATCCGATATTTTCGGAACCTGCTAGCTTGACAAAGTTACTCCTGTGGCGAAGCATATGTTTGAATTCTTTGCAGATGAACGTCAAACGAAACCTGGAAATATTCGACTTCCTCTGTTAGACGCTGACTCTCAGGGCTCAGTCGACGGAGATAACCAAGACACTTGTGATTCTTGGAAAACTCCTAAAAATCCTTTCGAGATAATGCTAATGTCGACGCAGAGCGAAAATATGAAGCAAGCCACATTAACTTCAGGAGTCCCGTTGTCCAAAACAATCCAGATTTCAAAAACGAGCGAAGATAAGTCAGTGAGCGAGAAGATTTTCTCTCTCACAACAAGACCAACTTTTAATGCTGAAAAACCGTTGTTGAAAAAGTTGAACCCAAAAGAAATATGAGTTACCCTCTGAAATGAAAAAGAGATAATGTTTCAGAGAGTCACAGCAGATCAAAACGCCCACAATTTTCCATTTTCATTATTTTTCGCTTAATAAAATGGCAAAGGCCAATAAATAAAGTAATGGGAGACCATCTCTCGATTATTGAATACCGGTTATGTATGTACAATAACATTCCATAATTGAGATTTGTATATCCTGAATACTTTTGTTAGTTGTGTATTTAGAAACAATTAGGATAGCTTTTATTATTTTATCAATAACAAACTTAGCATGAGCCAAAGTGAAGAATAGTTCTATGCTTGTGAAGTATAATTAAATAGATGATTTTCCAGAGAAAAGTGATTTATTTCAAATAAGGTTTTCATTGATACATTGAAGAGCAGTGTATTGAGATCCCAATTTTTTTTCGATTCAAAATATGTTTGCTAAAATTTGAGTTGGATATGAATAAAGTTTTCCTAAGAATCTCTTTTTCTTTATTTTTATGTTCGATTCTACCGTTATGCATGTCAACTTTTTTCTTCAAGGGGCTCATCCTAAATAAGCGCAAATTCAATATTCTTCGATATCTTTTCGTTCATCTTGATTAGTAAAGTAGTATTTCAGATGAGAGATAAATAGCTCTACTATTTTATGCTGAACAAAAATACGAGTCTTCAAACACAATAAGCACTGGAAAAAGGATGAGTTCAAATCACCATTCAAGATACGCATCAGAGTCAGGTTTTTTAGTTTTTTTTTCAAAACAAAAAAATGCATTCTCAAGCTTTGATTTTTCTACATAAAAACAACAATCTGAGGTTTATTTTGGAGTGAAACAAATCACTCTCCCTGTTTTATCAGTCCAAATCGTAGTAAGAATTTACTCAGTTCCGATTTTGCTTGTAGAGTTTCAAAATATCAATTTTAAAAATCTTTACGCAACACCCTTTGGCTCTTTTTTATAATCTATCTTGTCTTTTGAAAAACAGCTATCGATGACCGATACGAGACCCGCTCAAAAATATCAATCCAGTTATTCACTCAATCCTACCAATTTTGACGATTCGCAGTCAACTTCCGCCTCTTCTAATTTATATCAGCCCGGCGTTAGCATATCCATTAATACTAATCCTAGCAAGTTTACTCCTCAAGTCAATATCTACCAGCAAAGAGCCCTGGATAACACAACTCCTAAAAATCAGTCAAATGCCGCCGGTATTCCTTCTCAAAAACTGACTATTACAACCATCGATGCAAGTAATAAAAGAAAATTGATCATGCAAGTGATATTTAACGTTGCGCACTTAGGTCAGTCAGTAAATCCTTATGAAAGAAAAGAGCCAACTCAAATATCAGTCTCCAAAGCCTCAAACCCTGAAAATGAAACTAATCCATACAAAACTCCAACCAATGCATCACTTGGGAAGCCTTTTTCGTTTCCAAAGCAGGGAGAAGTGACAGAGAGACAATTCAACCCTTATCAGTCTTATCAGTCTCCGAGCCATGATCATGTTTTACAATCAATCAAGAAAGATGAGAGAAACCTTGATGGCACAAAACAGACAGATTCATTCGTACATAAGACTCGAGGAAACCCACCAGACACTAATCGAAGTTATGTCCCATACAAATCAAGAGAAATTTCGAGTAAAGAGTTCGATCCATACTTCTCTAATATATTCCATCGAATTACAGTTGATCAGAGTCAACCTGTTTCTGTCGTCGTCTCGAACACTATTACTCCAAAGAATTTCGAAAGAGGCCAAAGTAAAATTTGAGATACTAAGAGTCATTTTTTAATCAATCTTACGCAGTTCAAAATCAGCTGCAAAATATCGTAAATGCAGATAAAAGAAATAACATTGATTCTTTGGTGTCAAAACCGCAAAACCCATATCCCTTAACTGATAAGTCTGCTGCTACTTTGGAATATTCCAAGTCTGACGCATCTCTTGGCGTATTATTCACGAGACAGAGAGAAAAGGCCGGAATCACCGATTCTACAGATTTCACCGCTGGAAGTAAGAGTATTCTTAATCGTCTCATTAGTTCAATTTCTCAACAGAGCAGCAAGCCTTAAACCCGAATACAGATCGAGGAAGATATAACCCAATGAACTCCAGTGTACTCACAGCTGATTACCTCTCTCCGCTAAAGACCAGCAGCGAAGTTAGAGCCCTTCACCTAATTCGATCGAATGAAAAAATGGAAAGAATGAAATCTATTCCACAACTAGCTTTAGATAAGCAGTACGCTGAAGTTCGCCAAAGAACTCTTTCACCATCACATATTAGACTTCCTGATCGTAATATAATCATTTAGTTTTGTTAAGTTCCAATTTGTATTTTTTACAGGCTCGACAATTAGGTCATCAGCAAGAGGTACAGTGTTGGCTCGAGACCTTGGAGCGCATCACAGTCCTGACGCTAGCAGACTTCACCAATCCGTTCACAGTTTAGCTCCTCAAACAACTAGAGGTCGAGTCAAGCCTAATTGGATAGAAGATAGCTATAGCAAACTTGAGAGGAGCTCAATCCTTCAAAAGCGGTCAGAGTATCAGATAGAATCCCAAGCGGCTCCTAATTTATCTTCGAAGCAGGTAATATACTACATTCTTTTTACTGTAGCTTTAACTTGAACCCAAATAGCTTGCTTCACCAGCAAAAGAACTTCTTTCCCCCACAAGACAAGCTGATGACCTTACTTACTCGATAGTTCCTCTAGATTTCATTTCCTATCAAATCGTCGAAGAAACTTATGCGGATGGAACACGATATGAGGGAGAAAAAATGCTAGGGAAGAGACATGGCAGAGGCAACTTTTTCTACAAAGAAGGGTATAAATATGAAGGAAACTGGAAAGATGATAAAATGTGTGGGTTTGGAACGCTTTGGATTGAAGACCGCAGGAAAGTCTACGAGGGAGAGTGGGAAGATAACTGCTTCCATGGAAGAGGAACGATGTTCAATACAGACCTGAAACGAGTTGTTGATTTTGATGGAACAGATTTTACAAAATTGAAAGGAAATTGGCTCAAATTCGAAGGACTATTCGAAAAAGGAAAAAAGCACGGGATTGGAAGCTTGCTTCTGGCCAATGGAGACGTTTTTGTCGGGAATTTTATAAATGACGTTGTTCATGGCAAAGGATCATATACCTCAAAAAAAGGGGCCACATTTGCTGGACTTTGGCAAATTAATAAACTCGTTGAGAGATATTAGAAAAAGTTTTCGTGTCCTCATGGATTATATGACAACATGGAAGTTAAAATATTAAGAAAAGAAAACAATTTATAAATATTGAGTATTGTGAGTTTGAGAGCTACATCTACCCACCGTAACAAATTATTCCCAGTCAAAAAACACGCCTGAAAATTTAACAAACAACAAATATAATATAAACGAGTATGCCTCTCTAACTCTATCAATTGAAACAAACATCCAAACAAAAAAAAAATATTTGTTTTAGTCGGCTGAAATAGAAATTCCTTTTGGATAGACCGAAGTGTTTAAAATGTAGCTCGCTGGTTTATTGTCGAAAAATAACAAAAAGTACGATTGGCTTCATAGCACCTTGTCAGCATTATTGATGAAGAGATGAGCTTTGAGAGTTCATATATATTTTGGATTTAAAATGGTACTCAGACTTTTGATTTTCTTTGTTAAGATAATCCAGGAGCTATCTAGTTGTTTAACTTAACTGTAATCTTTTCCTACATTCAGTTGTGAATTAACGATTTAACCAATTCTTCATTTGTTTTAAGAAAATTTATGGGCAGAACGTAAATTTGTTACCATAACCAAGTCTCCTTAGTTTTCAATCTAAACTTCAGTTTATTTTTCTGACCGAGTAACTTACCAAGTCCCTTTACATAATGCCAACATCAAATCAAGAGAAATGTATCATTTCCTTACTCACTTTCCATTTCACAAAAATTTATTTATTATACAGATTTAGTGAAATTCAATTAAATTGTCATCCCATTGTAATAAAACTACTCCCGTATATTATCAAACTCTAGCGATAAGTAAAATTTTACTATCCCAACTAGGTTCTTAAACCATTATTTCTTTCATTTCCAATCTGAAGAAACACTAACTCATCTTAGGAAGATTCAGACTGCATTAAAGTAATTTGTTTGGTCGGCATTTCAATCTACAATAGCAAAGTAATTCTTTGCTTTGAAAAATTAGTTGAAACTGATTTCGAAGTTTTAGAGAACGGCTCTGGAAGTAGCATTAAGCTGATGATATTAGTCCTTAACAAGAGAAAATAGTTAGCGTATGTTCTTCTTAAAATACTGGACAATTCAACTGAGAAAAGTCTGTAATGAGGAGTTGTGTTCCATTTTGAAATGCAGATGAATTGATTCAAGCTCCAAGATCCAATAATTGTTTCTGATCATGTAGTAAATTAAGAAATTTTTGTGACGATACCATGTATGTAGATGCACATTTCCCAACCACGCATAAGCAGTACCCATCATGATGATACTTATTCTCAATGCAGACAATTAAAGGCTGATTTGTTAAGAGAAATTTCATCTAAAATGAAAGAGAAAAAATTTGACGCATGCTGTGTAGACTAGACGAATTCATGCCATGAAGACAATTACAATAAAATTTTTGTGATGATTTTTGTTGATTGAAGCGGCTATAAAAAAGGTTCGGCATCAATTCTACTCGTATGGGAGGCAAAGCTTTGATAAAAAAGATAAGAATGTAAATTTTGGGAAAATAGGGACTTTCTTTCTTTAATCCTTTGCTTGCGAATTGCTGAGGCAATTGAAAATTCTTTTGTCTGAGCTTCTTTTTGCAGATGAGCTAACGCATTCCCTTAAATAACATTCAAAACTTGGAAAATTTTGGTTTTTAATAATTTGAAATAATTCAGCAAAAATAAAAAGTATCGAGGTAGAAAAAGCTAATGTTTGATTGTGACTATCGATTACATTGATTACAACGTGGCTCAATAAGGAATATATAAACAAACAAAACAAAGAGTACTAGTAACAAGTATCATATTATTGCAACAAAAGAAATGCAAAATAAAAAGTGTAACCACAGAATCGAAATTTAGAAACCAAAAGATTTTGTTGTATGAGGCTCTGAGCAATTGCGATAAGCAAATTAAATAAAACTCGTTCTAATGCCAGCACTTATCATTGAATACTGTGTTATTGAATGATATACTACTAGCTAGTTCCCTCAAACTTTCTATTTCTCAATACTATTCATACTAGCAGCCAGTAATACATTTATCCTAGCAAAGTAACAAACTCGAAATTCAAATCACTATTCCGAATCATCTGAAAATACAAAGCGATTGTAGACTAGCCAAAATTCTCATTACACAATTTCTTAGGATAAAATACCATTGATACCTTCATGATTTTCAAGGTAGCATCCTTCTTTTTGATATTTAATTGTGAAAACACGCGCCATTTAGTAATTTTCTGTTTAATAATTTATGATTTCCTAACCTATTCTTTTACAACGCATTATGAAACAGTATTTCTTTGGGTACACATTGCCATTGAACTATTTTCTATAAACACAAGATATTAATCCAAATATGATCAAGTTGACTATCAATTACCTTATCGGTAGCTTTTTAGAGTATTTTCCTTCTCTAGGATTGCTCGGAGTTTGTCTTTTCTCTCCTAAAATGCAATTCACAAGAAATATATGATTAGATTGGATTACTCTGTTAAAAGCTGCATCTATTCTTCTATTCAGAGCGATCTTCAGGTTCTCAGAAATATCTAAATGCAGATTTCTTCGGTTTATTGCGCTGCTCATCACTATTGAAACATAACTTCTTACAGCTGAGTCTTCCTCACTACGTCGAGAAGACCGCTGTCTTTCTAACTTTAAGCTCTCGTAAATTTCCTTCGGAAACTGAGATATCCGTTGCGATTTTGATTCAGCCTTAGCACTGGGCTTTCTTTTTGGAAAAATTTTTATTAATTGATGCTGTACATTGGCAGTTGAGGTTTCTCCATTTCTGCCAACAAAACTGCTAATACTCCTATTGATGGAAGCTCTAGAAGTTCGAAAATCGCTATGAGTTTGTTGGTTGATTGTATCTATCCTCTTGCTACTCCTTGGTTCAGAAGATTCTCTTTTCAGATTTTCCACTCTAAATGAGGGCAGTTCCAGAGAAGTAGCATATGCTGGTTCACGAGATTTTAGCGATCGCCGCCCGACAGTGGCTTGGTACTTTGCAAGACTTTTGTCCTCAAAAATATCTGGTGAATCAGTTCTGATTCTCATTGGAAATGGTGATTCGGAATTATATTTCTGCAACAGAGGGCTGTCATTTGAGATTCTATATGGTGCAAGTGTTGGGTGGCTGAGTTGGGATGATATTTTATAAAAAGAATTAATTATGGGTGAGTTATTATTATTTGGCGCCTTCGGCAAACGCTGAGCACTTAAACTCCCCAATATGAGATGGTTATCGATGCCTTCAGGAATGATTCGCTTTCCCATATTCCGGGGAAGAAGAGATTTCGTATTAATCAAAAAGGAGTTAATTGAATAAGCATTATCTGACGACTTCTCAATACGGCTCGTACTGGAATTGGAGGTCTGTCCCTTTTTGATAGCGAGATATTTGAACAAAGTTATTTATCCTCTTCTTACCTGCGGACGAGCCTTGAGTGGAGCAAGCTGCTTGTTTCGATCGAAATTTCCAACTCTCATAGGAGATATATTTAATCTTCTCACATGTTTGGCCTAGTAAAGTCAGCAGTCAAGACTGCCACTGGAATTACGTAGTTTTCACTGTCTTCACGTTCACTTTTAATCGACGAATACAAATGGGAATTGAATTTCAAAAGTTGCTTTGAATATGGAACTTCCTGCTTGAATCAGATATGTACTACCTCCAAGAGCAAGTCTTTACCTCATTTTCTTCAAAAATATGTTTGTACTTCTGATAGAACACCTCTGACATCTAGCCACTCATGAGGGTAGTCCCGACCTAAATAAAATATTAATTGTGAGTTTTAATATGCTCTGTTTTACTCTAGAAAGACAGCTCGCATTTTTTTCTTTCTCTGCATAAGAAGCCCTTCTATCATAGTCAGTTGCATGTCGTCGTTCATGTTAGTGCTGTTGATGACATCCAATCTCAATTATTTGATGCCATCTCTGAAACATCCTATTTCATAACCTTCAGAGAATATTATTTCGGAATTAACAACATTTGAGATGCAGAGAATTCTTTGCTTCTGATTAGTTTCCAATACTATTAAAGCGTTTGAGTTTCTATTTCCTCAAATTGTACGTTGAATTCCCTTGTTGAAAACAAAGAGTATAATAGTGCTTGGAACGAACAAAAATTATTCGAATAAAAAAACTGAAAAAATTAAATATCAAACGAAATGGAGCCGGGACAAACTTCGATAAAAGTAACATTTTCATCAACCATCAAACTGAGAGAGCATAGATTCTTAGTGTGGGAGATTCACAGGTTGGAAAGAGCTGCCTGATTAAACGATACTGTGAAGGAGGATTTGTTTCAAGGTATATTACAACGATTGGCGTTGATTATGGTGTCAAAAAAATGAACATCAGAGGGAAAAAAGTTGCGGTAAGCATCTCTTTCTGATAATAATCACCTCATCTCGATATTGCAGATTAACTTTTTTGATTTATCCGGAGATCCCGATTATGAAATCATCAGAAATGAATTCTATTCCAATTCACAAGGAATAATTTTGGTTTTCAACCTTGATGACAGAGACTCGTTTTTAAACCTTGCTCAATGGGATAAAGATTTGAAAAAATATGGTGCTGACCCAAAAGCTGTTATTATCGTCTGTGGAAACAAATCAGATCTAAAAAGCAGAGTAATAACTACCTCATTGGAGACTAAGCTGAGCTAATTTTTTATGAAATAGCAAGTAGAACAGGGCGAAGTCACCAAATTCTGCAAATCAAAAGGATGGGAATATTTTCAGACTTCCGCAAAATCTGGAGAGAATGTTGCTGATGTAAATTCTGTCCTTTGTTTGCACTTTTTTCCTCATGCTAATTGTTATAGATGTTTGAGAAATTGTTCGAGCGCGTGGTCGCTGTTTGTGACGAGAATAAAGAAAAAATTCTCTCTTAATTATTTTAACCTTGCTCACTTTCCTACATAATAACCATTATTTTCATATAGAATAAGGACTTTTTTGAAAATAATCATCAAATAACTCCAAAGATAAATGTTCCTCTTTTTTGTTTTTAAAGTCATCAAAGTAATCATATTGCTAGATAGTGAGCACGCGAACGAATGTGAATAAATCTTATTTCGCTGCATTTGCCTTAAAAATAAAACTTTATTTATATAAATTGATTTCTTGTTGAGTCAAGGTACATGAAAAATAGCTTCTTACTATCTCTATTCGTTTCGAGAATTGTCGAAGAGGTAAGCTTGTTAATAGAATGGATGCTCAATAACATCAATTATATAGGAACTCAACCAAGGGAAAGTGAATCATGTTTCATCTCCTCTCAACAAAAAATTTAAGCTCGATTTTTTGAACGTAATGTTCATTTACTTTCTTCATCAGCAAGTATCATATGTATAGCCTCATGATGCCGACATACTAGAAATGCCTGTCTTTATGCTTGAGAAAATCGACGTATTATCTCAACTACGGAAAAGAAGTCAGCTAGATGAAAATTGGCATCTAATCGGAAAGGATATACTTAATCCTTTCGGAGCAAAACACCGCGCAATTTTCAAACATAAAACCGAGCAAGGCAAAAAGGGAATTAAATTCACGGCATCGACGTCGATTCAAAAAGAAATCCAGAGAAGTAATACAAAAATTGAGCGACTATCCTATTAACCAACACCATTTCCCAAAGAGAAACAAGAGAAGCAAGAACAAATTGAAAAAGAGGCCAGACGTAAACGAGATGCGCAAAATCGGAAAAAAGTCACCTGGTTTTTGAGAAGCAGCCCTAAGAAAACCATTGTGCTCCCTTCACCAGAAATTGATTCAAATCCTGAAGAGATTTCAAAATCGATTGTAGTCGATGAGATTATTCAAGCAGGAGCTCTCACTGATTTGAAATCTCCTATCGAAAGAAAAATTTATAAAAGTACAGCTCTTTGTTTTTTTCAACATTCCTCTAACATTTTGAAACATTACAAGCTCCTGGAGAAATTTTAAACAAAGAATTACTTAACACTAGCTGGAGTGGTATGCCAGTTGTTTCCCTATTAGACATGCTTGAAATTGAAGAATCAAAGACAAAGAGGGCAACAGACCTTAAAATGGTCTCTCCAAAACGGAAAATGGGTTCAGGAACCTCTACACCGCCTGATACAGCTTTTCAAGGTGCGACTAACCATATTAAGACAATCCGAAGAAAATCTTGTGAATGCTGGGAATGTGGAGGCATTTCTAATTTAGAAGTGAGAACACTGCATATAAATTGTGACATTCCATCGATGAATCACAGAGCTTCATTAAAAGAACTAAAAGAGTTGAATCCGCATCTCAGAATAAATATATTATCTGATCAAAAACGAAATTCTGGATTGGGTCATCGGCTTGGGGGTAGCAAAAGCAATTATAGAAGCATTAGGACTCTCACAAACCAACGTCAGACAATTCTTTCGTTTCTGACCTCCCCCAAGCTGTCACAACACAAAAGAACACCAAGCGACAAAGGCCAATATGGCGAACTAAATGATCTTGAGAGTCCAGTAAAATCAATCAATACAAGCGCTTTCGGGACTGCAACAAATTTAGAGGACTACTCAGGCTTTAAATCTCCTATACGATCCAGAAAGAATACTGGGACAGACAGAGGAAGCCAGCCAGGCTCAATGAAATTTCACGAGTTCGAGGAAGAGCAGAAATCACCACAATCAGCATCAACTTTCAGCAAATTCTTGCATGAAGGTCTAAGTCCTAAACTGCAAGAATGGAAAACGAATGAAAGTCCTCAAAGGCGAAGTGACTCCAAAAAGATTACAGCAAAAAAGCGAACTCAGAAACTTCATACCTTTGATGAGAGTAAAATCAATTGTTTGACTCAAGGATTGGATTTCACTTCCCATGGAACTGAGAAAGACCATATCGATGAGAAGCCTGTTGGCGTGGATGATAACAACCCGAGTAAGGCCCACTCTCCAGGGAAAATTGATCTGAAAGGAACCGCTCTATTTGAAATCACTCAAGAAAATCACGAAGAATCCCCAAAATTACCGAAAAAAAGGCTATTCTCTCATTCTCCAGACAGTGGAACGTTAATTAAGCCAATACCGACTGAGAAGAGTTTCCAGGCTGAAACCGATAATGCACCTAATGACTTCATAACCACTGTAGATTCGCAGAGGAGTGAAAAAATAATATTGCACAGATACCACCTACAAGCCAACATAGGCCAGAATGATAGTTCATCTCCAATGAGCATAACAATTATGCATCCAAGAGCAAAGGTAAATCCTCAGAATGCCTTTGTGACTCCGCAGCGAGTAAAGAGAACACTCTCTCCTTCTTACCAATTTTCGGGTTCAACCATCGACACACAATCAAGGTATGCCGCGCATCTTACTGCAACAAGAGATAAAGCTCAAAAAAGTGCATTTGAGTACATCAAATCTCGTCGAATTGAATCTTCGCCTGAGCAGAGGATTTTGAGAACATACACTTCTAGCAGCTTCTTCATGAAAAGAAAGCAAGAATTTCCTTCTTTAGATGACAACTCAAAAGAGGTAGAAATTAGAAGTCCAAAAAACGTCTCTCTTGAGAAACTTCAAAAGAAGCGCCATGATAGTGAAAAAAAACTTGAGTTGCTTTTGAAAACGAGAAATGAGAGGGAAATCCAAAAGAAGAGGTACAATCTCTCAATGACTGGCCATGAAACTCAAGTCCCATCAAGGAATTCCAAAATAACAACGAATTATGAGGATTGCTCTTCTGTGGAGTTTTCCGGAAAGAGGATTCAAACTTCAAATACAGAATTCACATATGACGGTATAAAAACTCCTTCAAATCAGAATTTGAGATTGACATCAGCAAGATCTAATATTGCGCAAACAGTTGCTGCCTATAAAAGTCTTGCAAGAGCTGGCAATGCCAATGTTCTAAATAAAATGTTTTCGACTAGTATGTACACGAAACTTGAACGCATTGACGGCTAGTCTAGAGCAGATAGATCCATCATAGTTTTTTGCTTTTTATTCAAAGAATATCTCACACTATTGTCATTTATGCTTTGCCCTTCACATATTCTAGATGTCTAAAACAGGAGAACTAGATTAAATCTGAAAATGACTTACTTACTCCATATGTTTTTAATTTTTAGGAACGTTATTGGGACATTGAGATTAAAATATCAAATCCGTTGCTAATTTAGAATATAAACAGTTCTGAAATTTAGTTCAAAATAAATCCAGGAACAAGCCCAGGTGGCCTGCAGTCACTAAAGTTCTCTGCAATCAGCCATAAAAACAAGACGATCAAAAACATTTCCTGTTGCTGTTGTAGCGGCAGGGATTTTTACATAATAATTGTCATATTTCCATAAATAATTGCATAACTCGACGCAGTGACAGTTCATTTCTTGGGATTTTGACATAGATTGATTTTAATAGGAAAATCTGTTGCTATTCTTAAATTCAATGCTAAGGACGTTGATTCAAATTTTGTATCATCCACAACAATAGAAAAAATACTGCTATTGGTAATATTTTTAATGAAGAAAGCACGCTAAGTACAAGCCTTCTCAATTTTTCTATTTTTTACGAGCTAAAGTGTCTATAAAGCATTAAGAATAGTAATAGGCTTGCGATTGTTGGAATTCTGTTTCAGCACGGGGACCGCTTTCATTGAGACTTATTTTTTGAACTTTCTTAAAAGGGAAAGAATCCATGAAGCTCTCTATGTTATCGTCATCGTTATGATAATAGAAATCCTCTTGATATTCCCAGGATGGTATGAGATTCTGATTGCAGTAAGATGGAGCGTGTGAGAAAGTTTGCTGTCTTTCTGAAGAGTCAACCCATTCATTACTGTCATGTTGAGGTGCTGTTTGCATCGAATAGCTGTAAGATGATATGTTTGGCTTATTTGTTCTGGGATTGGATTGACCTAGAAAGAAAATTATGTAATGAATTACATCTTCATAGTTACTGTCCATCCATGCTTCATGCCGCTGCTCGCGTTGAATTAAATTTTTCAGCGATTGGGAACTATTCTCATGAGTCTTAGCAAGATTTTCAAATATGCTTCCATTTTGGTTTTCATTCTTCCACATGCTCTGTTTAGAGGGATATTCACGATTATCTCCTGTTCTCGATCTATTTTCAGCAGCCGCAGTGAAATGACCGCCGGATGTTTCTTTTTTCTCTTGAGCGGCGATAGAATTTTCA
>ENA-UOTX01001399-UOTX01001399.1-compost-metagenome-genome-assembly--contig:-NODE-1399-length-18235-cov-8.621489_pt1 | contig 18235 bp, 12 predicted proteins | sample MGYA00238143_ERZ746982 | MGnify/ENA primary metagenome ERZ746982 (study PRJEB28758, sample SAMN06268862) | compost metagenome | isolation source: single cell | place: USA: California, Emeryville, Joint... | reverse complement strand
CCTACAAGGTGTGGATAATAATGAGCTTTATTCGCTTAACGGACAGCAAGGCTTCCATTATAGTGATTTTAAAGAAGAATTTTTTGATCTAGCATTGGAAGTCTCTGAACTCTTGCAACCAAAAAAAGAAGAAGAAAAATGGTTTCAATTCTATGAAATAGACAGCAAAGCCTGCATGAATATCCTCTTTCATGAAACTAAACTTCCATTAGGTCAAGCTGTGATTTTCAATTTCGAGAAATATGAAAGTGAAAAACATGGCAATCGTAAGAAAAAGCCTTCGCTCAAATCTTCCAATCTTACTCTTGAAGATGTGCAAAAAGCCTTCATGCAAATGTATACAGATCAATTCTGCAAAGCTGCGCCTGTTCATCAATATGATCTCAAAATTAAGGTACTGCAGAAAACACAAATTATCGCTGGAAATATCTTGTATGATTTTGGCGACAAATTTCTTGAGGGTTGTCGTCAAGCTTTTAATGTAACTCAAGCAGACACAGCGAAAAACTGTCTGGAGCAAAAACCAGAGCTGGAAAGCCTTCGAAACGAACCGAAGTTCAAGCAAATAAATCAATTCACTGAAGACAAATTCACTCGCTATATGAGTGTGAGCAGCATCACTGATTACGAAATGTATATCAGTAAATTTATCAAAACTGCCTTTAACGAGAAACTGTACACTGATCTGGAAAAAGTCCTTTCGCAACAGCTGCAACAGCTGAACAAAGAAGGGCTTATTTTGAAAGATGAAAGTAAAATACAGGGTATAGAGGTATTGCTTTCCGCAGAGTATTTGTATTTAAGATGCAAAAAAATGCTGATATCGAAGATCGTTAGCTTGAGAAATTTGCTACTCAAGGAAAATAATTCTTTAAACAAGAGAAAAATTACTCTAGCACTGCTCAGGTATGGCCTTTGTCTCAAAGAATTTGAAAGGAATAATCTTCGATTACAAAACGACATCTCAAGTTGGAAAAAGAATTTGCTTTTTCAAAATAGTTTGATGGAAAAGCTGATTAAATACCAAGAACAAACGCAAGACTCTGTTTCTTGGATATTAAAGTTACTTGAAAAACATGTAATTACTAAAGATTTAGTTCAAGAGGAGATGAAAAGCATCCAAAATGCTTCTAGCCCAGAAGAATCAGAAAGCATTATTACGAAAATTTCTGCTGTGATTACAGAGATCATTCAGGAGATCGAAAAAGAGGAGTTCGTGGTCATCGAAAAAGAGATTTCAAGTGAAGAAGAAGAAAATTCTCATAATCAAAAGCTAGACGCGAATTTTGATGTCATTATTGATGAAGAAGAGGAATTAAAGCCCAATAATTTTACCACCGAGAAATAATTGTGCTAGATTAGCTGGATCAATACCATTCCAAGGCAGTTCATGATTCCATGACACGGAACTCATCAATGCTTGAGTTACAGGACTACAATGCTAACTATGCTGTATTGTGGGATAGTGCTAGAGTTATTTCTGTTCATAATATTGCTCACTGCACGTTTGTGTCTAAATAATCTTGATCACTTTTATTTCTGACAATAATATCATCAACTAAATAAAATTTAATGACAAAAACTTAATTCTTTCTTTTAAGAAAGACATCTCAAATATCGCATCAAGAAAGGAAACAAACATGAGTCTAGTTCAGCACGGTTCTCCAGAGCGGTCTCTAAACAGAGAAGGTCTTCAGAATTCCTCTTCTCCGAATCTCACATCGCAAGACAAAGTCGAAATGGAAGAGAGCCACACACCTAATCTTTCGATACTTAGCGCTCAAGCCATGAAAGACGAATTTGCCGTTGAAGACCTTACCATCAACGATAAAGGCGCAGAAAGACTATCCAACTTTCTCCGTAACCACAAGCACTATACTTCAATTGGACTACATGGAAACGAGTTGACTTCCAATGGTTTCGCAACCATCTGTCAATCCTTGAAAAAATGCCAGGATTTGAAATCGGTTAAAGTGGGCTGGAATAATGTAGGGCGAGGTGCTGCAGGGCTTGCGGCGCTCACAGAAACAGTTCAAGATCTTCCATCGCTGCAGACGATAGAGCTGAGAAACAATCGTATTGGGAAAGGTGCAGGTCCCTACCTGGCAGCTTTGATCAAAAACGCAAAATCACTTCGAGAAATAGATCTTCGAGGAAATGATCTTGGAGACACTGAAGCGAGGTTCATCTTGGCCACACTAAAAACACTTCCACATAAAGTCCAGGTGCATTTAGGCGGCAACAGGACGGATGGACTTAGGATCACTGAGTCAGTGTTATGGGATATTTATGAGCTAGGAGGTGTGAAGCAACCTCCAATTGAATCTGCTTACGCCGAGAGACGGTTAAGGCAAGAAAGGAGTCTAGCAAATGCTTTAGCCTCCGCAGTCAAGGATAACCTAAGTCGAAGAAATTCACCCAGCAAGCAGAACGAAAACGTTCCATTAATAAGGAATCCAGAATTCGAATCCCGAACGAGCCTGAGAAGAACCTCTCATTCACCACAAAACTCAAGTTTTATTTCTTATAAGAGCGTCGAACGCCCTCTAACGAGGAGCAGTAGCAAAAAGAAAGTGCGTAGCCCTGAGAGAGCAGATTCTCTTAGAGCCAGAGGATTCAGAGGCACTGATGATAGTGGAGAAAAGAGCAAAAAACAAAGCCCTTACCCAGAGATGGCTCAAAGATATGACATGAGAGAATCCTATCGTGAGCAAAGCCGATCAAGTTACTATTCTCCCGTGAAGAAAGACAAGGAAAGCGTCTTTTCGGAAGATTATCAGTCAAAAAGAGACGAAATCATTCGCAAAGCGCAGAGTTATTTATCAAAGGACGCCTCACTCAATCAAAGCCCTGTAGAAACCCAAGTGAGGTCTCTTAGAGAGTCTTTTAATCAAGAAATGGATCTTGCAGATAAATGGTTCTTACAACAAGCCGAGCAACTTAAACGAGAATACTCTTCCAAAAAACTCCGAGAACTTAAAGAAAGATATGAACAAGAAGAAAAGGAGATGCTGCAAGCGCTGGAAGAGGAACGGAAATTACGTGCAACAACAGAAAGCAAGACTAGAAACCTGGAAGCTCAACTGAAACAGAGCTTGGGTCAAGAGCAAGAATTCGAATCACGCTGTGAAAAGTTGAGGAACGACTGCAAGGTACGTACAGCTCAAATCAAAGAATTAGTTGATCGAATTGAGCGAGAAACCAAAGAAACTGAAGATCGGATGCAGGAAATGGAAAATACCTACGAATCTCAAATTAGCTCTTTGAACGTGCAGCTTGAGAAGATGGAGCAAGACATCCATTTAACTATACAGCAGCAAAAGGCGCAAATGGAGGAAATGACCAAGCACTGGGAAGAGGAATATCGAAGCTTAACCTACCAATGCGATAGCTTGAATCAGACACTACGAACGACTGAAACCAAGCATAAAGAGATGATTGAGCAAATAAGGCAGCAGGCCGAAGAAGAAGAAAGGGAAAAAACGGAAAGAGCGCTGAGGGATATTGAAGATCATTTGGTTGCCAAGGGGCTTCTTCAAGCAACTCCTCCCAGAGACTACAGCCGAAAGCCTCCTCGAGAAGGCGGATATGATCTCGGAATGAGCAGAACTCCGCCAACTGTGAAACAAGAAGGCCGCCCTGTAAGTATTTATGGTTTGAAGGAGACAGATGATGAGGCCGAGAGGATTCGCCTCGAAAATCAGAAGCTTAAAGAGCAGTTGGCAGAGGCTTTCAACAGGAATGATGAACTTGAAAATGATATTACCTATAGAGAGAAGAGAATAGAGCAACTTAAAGAAGATGCGGAAGCGGTACAAAGCGATGATAATCAAATGGAAGACGTTGATCAAAAGAAATTGGATGGATTCGTTAGAAAGTTAAGGGAGGAAAAGGAATTACAGTATCAGAGTGAAAAGGAACTCAGAGATAAGATTAGAGAACTTGAGGCGAGAGCTCAAGCTGAGAAAGAAGAGCATGCAGGAATGAAAGCAAACTATGATGATTTGCTTGCGATGGTGCAAGGAAATGTTAAGAGAACGATTTCTGAGACTTTTTTAGAAGTTGATAGTACAACTGATTAGGAAATAGATGGAGTTTAGGAAGTTTGCAAACCAGTTTTTTTTGCTTGAAATTTCTAATTTTCCTTTATGAGATACTGGCAGAGTTAGTTATATACATAACATGACTAAATTACTCTAAATAACACATGAATTTTCAGATTAAACTTGCTTTGATTCTTTTAGGACGGCAGAATAAATACAGGTAATGTTTCATTGGTTAATTCTTTTCTCAGTAGTCACAGTCTTTATTGGAGGTAAGAAGTTATAAAATTTATGAATTCAAACTGATTTGAGAACTAATTCTTTTAGGAGAAAATCAATCTTCAATCTTCAGTCCAAAGAAGAGAGACTCTTTACAAGTTAATAATCGCAACCACTCAACCGAAATACTACTCCAGTAGCAAATTTTTCCATGCTCCACAGCTACAAAAGCTACAATGAAAGTATAACTAAAGCCACATCTCCTCGAATGAGAGGACTACAATCCAACACAATCGCGAATAGCCCACAATCGAGAGATCTAAGAGTCCAGCAGCATACCACTGAAAGAAGAGCGCTGCATTACTCTCAAAATGATATAAAAAATATCACTGATCTATTCACTCGGGTCCTACACTCACCATTTGGAAGGAAAAAAGCCACTGATAGTTTCATAACCCTTTCAAATGTAAACCCCGCAAATTTGATGACCAATTCTGACATTTTAAAACGAAAATTCGAATTCAAATTGAACCAAAAAACCACCCACAACTTCATTTTGCCAAACGATGCCAGCAACAACTCGCTAGCAACATTAGAAAAAGCTCTGAGTACGACATCGATGAAGAAACCTCATTTAGATCTTCCATCAAGCTTAAGTCCTGAAGCTAAGACTTTTAATGAGCAGACTACTATCCATCATAGCATTGGAAATACAGCTTCAAATCATAAAACTCGAGGAAAGGAAACTCAGCACTCAACCAGATCAGAAAGATATAAAAAGAAGCCAGAAGCGATCAAAGATGATGTGTTTGAAGAGAGCTTTTGGCTCGCAGGACATCACGTTGGACCGAATACAACATCATATAAAGCCTGTAGATTCATAAATCCTCTCACGCAATCAGTTGAAAGTGACATACTACCACCAATTAGAAGAGTGGAAACAAACAATAGTACCTTTCAAAATAGATCGATACGATTAAGAAGTTCAATGCAAAGTTTGATCAAGAAACCAAGTCTAGAGGCACAGAAGTTGAAGAGTGAGAGAGATTTTGCGATGATTATTGGAAGGATTACAGAAAATGAGAATAAAATAAAACCGAAAAATTCGTTGCAGATATCGACCTCAAGAGTAAACAAGGTGAACAAATCGAGTTCGAGGATCGAAAGCATTCGACCAGAAAGTTTCATGAAGCAGCTCTCGCGAAGTTCTTTGCAAAGACGACAGACCGCTGCGAGCATTCAAAAGCATTCTTCAGCAAATAAACTGAGTATCGACGCGGTGAAAGCCGGAGATTCATCGAAATTACTCCAAACAGCGCGAAAAGAAGCAGAGCAAGAACATCTTTCTTAGTTCATCTAATCAACGAAAATATCTTAGAAATGTTAGTATTACTCTGAGCAGCTTATTAATATCTTAATTATGTTTTTTCTTGATTTTTGCTGATTTTTGTTGATTATTGTTGTAGCTGTGAGGAAAGCCATTTCCTTAGCACTCTATAAAAGAACTATATATATAAATATCTATGAAATACGCTGCGCTTCTCCCATTTTCACTTTTTCTATTCTAATCGGTTTATTGTATTTTTTTAATGAAATGGTGTTATTCGTTTGCCTCTCATCGGCGCAAATACTTGACGCAGATGAGATGAGTTAAGGTTTCAGCACAAATTACACAGGCAATTTGCACGTTTATGTGATCATAAATCATCTTCGGAATCTCTTTAAAAAGAATCCGATTCCTTATAAGATGCGTTTCTCAATTGAACACATTAATTATTGTTTCAACAATAATATTTATTGTTATATTTTCGCCTTAGCCCAAATTCAAAGCATGGGAAACACCGGTTGCTTGTGCAAAAAAGACTCCTATAATCAAGAACTAGTCGTAGGGGATGATCCTCGCAAACCCAAAAGTGCGCTTCATGTGACAATTCACAGTTTATCAGACTACACTCCCATACATTCAATAAGAATCCAGTGCGCTCTTACCGAAGAAAACATTATAATTCTTGATGAGAACGGGTTCCGATGCACTTACAACACTGCTATCCATAAGCCACCGCGATTGAGCACAGCCCTTGAATCTCAAGCTCAGTCACACTCCGAAAATCAAATTATATTTAATGAATCGACGACTTTTCAGAGAGATCTGAACTGGATTTTGGAGAATCAGAATATCCAACGCAATTTGTATTTATTCTTTCAGCTGATGCAGAAACAGGAGAATTTCGGAAGGGAATCGGAAGTCAGCGTAGATGATCCTGGAAGGATGTCCATCCAATCGAATAGCTCGACGATTAGCTCTCCTTCGAAGAACATGACTAAAGATAAACTGATTGGATGGGTCTTCTTCAAACTTAATACTGAAGACGACAAAATCGAGCAAGGGAGGTTTACGATGAAACTCTATAAGCCGCCTCTAGTCAAGCCACCTATCAAGCCTGGCAACGCTCTTCCGCCTACAAACATCAAGATTGAATTTTCTGTGAAGCACTCTCCACGAGGAGAACGAAATGAATAAAAAATTTTGGACAATCATATGAGGAATAGGAAAGTTTAGTCATTTTATTGTAATGATGAAATTTTTGGAGCAAAGAAGTTCATTTCGACAATTCAATATATTAAGAAGGATAATGCTCTTAGTTTAAATGCTCTAGTTTGGTCATCCACATCTGAATTTGTTTGTCGCATTCATTCTAGTTAAACTATGTACTTTCATAAATTTTTTTGGGGTTCCGCTCAGTTTTCTCAAGAAATCTTTGCTTTGCTTTTCTGATGTCTCAGTCATTATTTATTTTCCAATGTGGCGGGTGCTAAAGTTCACTCCATGTAGTTGTTCAATTGCTTTAATGAATTATAATCAGTGCGCTCACAAAAAGTAAATATGAATTGGACTCTAAAATTTACAAGAAATCAAATCATCAATTAATCTCTTCAATTCTAAATAAATGTCTATATTTAATTATTCTTCTTCAGGGCACTGATCTTCAATAGATTGCAACCTCCCAAACGCCTTGTTAAATGACATTATATTCTAAAAGCAAGCCTCAAAATAATTACCACCATGTTAAGTTCATCTTGAATGACCTCACCGTTGCTCTTTTTGAAGAGAATTGTCAAGCATTGCTCATCTTCACCAACAGGCAATAGCTAGAAAACATTAATTATTTCCCTTCTAACACCAACAAGGCTTACCAAGCAACCCTCATTTGACAATTGGTCGATAAATTTCTGCGGAATAGAGCTCACAGCTTTCAAATGTAAATGTTAATATGTGAAAGTTTCAATCAATATACCTCCTCCACAATAGATCACATTATAAGGAGCTTCTGCCTCATAGCCTTCTCGACCGTCTCCAACAACAAACTGCACTCTGCCTTCCTCTATCATTGACGCATGATTCCTTAACAATTTATGAAAAGAGCTGTTAGAAGCTTATTACTTCTTGACGTTTTCTCGTGCTTGATCTATAATTTTTGGAACATGATCAATCCCAATGCATACGGACCCTTCCGGCATCAGTTTGGCCATTGCGAGTGTGAGATAGCCGCTACCACAGCCAATATCCAGTGCCTTTTTGGCAAATTTCAAATTGAGCTTCAGCAATTCCTTGGTAATTTGTTAACAGCTGAAGCAAGAGAAAAAATGGCTCCTTACAAGCTGCATTGCGTGCATATGAGGCGCAGAGATTGTTGTATTAAAACCGATAGGCTGTGCGCTAGTAACAAAGGATTATTACAGACAAGTCCTTCTAATCATCCTTACTTGTCAATATATGGATTCGCGGTGGGAATACAAAAATCTTTGCGATCGATGCTCTTCATCACTTTTTCAACTAATTTCGAAGTGATGACTCCTTCATTCATTAGCTGGCTTATCAAGTTGATTTGGTCAGGATTTTCAACAGGAGTCAGATCTGTTGCTAGACCTTCTAATTGCTTAACTTGTTCCTTCAAAACTAGAAACATTGTTTATCTTATTCTCCAAGTAGCTTATTACCGTCGGCTTCTTTCTTCTTTTCTTTAAGCTCTTGTTCGAGCTTCAAATATTCTGCTGTTTTTTCCTCTAAATTAAAGTTCTCGTTCAACTTTATCAGAAAAAAAACGAAATTACCGATAGTCTGCTGAAGAACTTTATGATCGACGAGTTTGGAGGAAAGCACTGGAGATGATCAAATTGATAAGGCCCCGTTTGTGTATTAATGTGAGTCACCTTGATAATCTTTCATCAAAGTTTCATGCGCATTTCTTAGTTGCTCGTTTTTGTTCATAAGTAGTTCGAGGCTATCACTTAAGAAGCAGAGAGTAAGCGGACAGGGGATGCGGATTTAGATACCCTTCGTTTTCTGTTACCATCATGGAATTTTCTTGAGTGGAAACTCCTTCGTTTTCCATTGTGAATTTAGATATAAACTTTCTTTATTTTAAAAAAAGAATTTATTCACTTTTTACATTGGACATTCTTCCTAACAATAAAATCTCCAAATAAACACACGTATGGTACATTTGGTAAAGCTATTGAATCTCACTCAAGTCCCTCTTCACACTTGAGGACAGACTATTGCTATTTTTACCAGAAAGTTTAGAGAGAGTGAAAAAAAATAATATCATAATTTCTTCATGAATTCATGGTACTCATTATTATTAGAATATGTCTGCCAAACAGATTAGCAAACAAATAATCCCTAGGATTCATCATAGAAAATAAAATGACAAATCAATACCAAAAAAAATAAAATAGTTAGTTATCTTTCATTTACCAAAAGTATATAGATATATGTATCAGGAGCAAATAAGGTTCCTTCAATTAGTATTTGAGAGATTATTAAATGGCTTCGAAGTAGCTATATAGAGTTATAATATATTTATTCAGTATTCAAAAATATTCCAATAACACCTCTGCACTAGCAGAGGGAAATACGATAGTTCCATTTGGTAAGATCTCCAGAATTTCCAATCACCAGAACAAGATTTTTGAGTCTTGTCCTTTGAGGAATTTCCTCTGTCTCAGAGCCTATCAAAGCGATTTGGTCTTTGTAGGTGTGGCAAAATGATTCAATTCTCGTAACTTTATCCTCTTTCGGAAGAGCTCTAATTTCCTTGACTTGACAAGTCATCATATCCAGCTCCATTATCGTCTCTGGAGTCAGAATTGCTAATTTTCGGTCTTCTTTCACAAAAACTCGGGGTCTTATTAAACACTTCAGTTTCGATGAGCTTATTTCAAGCTTCTTCGTCGTCCAAAGCCCATGAGATAAGTCATAGACGCTCATATTTGGATTGATCGTCTTTTTTCCTTTTTCGACCTTGGAATATCCGCCAATTGCGACTAATTTCTGAGCTCCAGCCTGATTGACCATCCCACAAACAGTCCCCTCGGCATGTGCCTGAGGTAGGGGAGGCAGTGTGCTCCATTTGTTGGTTTTAATATCATATTTCTCACAGGCCGCATTCATGGTCGATCCTATTCCTGAGATAGCGAATATGGTTTCATTCAATTTGTATAACAGAGGGTTCTTGCAGGGATGCAACCGCAAGGTCTGTAGGGTAAATTTATTGAATTTGATATCGTAAATCAAGTGTCTTTCGCCGATAAGGTGTATTATCGAGTCTGATACAGCGATGGAGCTCATGTCATCTAGTTGGCTCAGTATTGTCTCGAGAATTTCAGATTCTGGCTCGACCAAAGCGAGGTTAAGCTCGTTTGTTTGAAGGATGTTCTTTTGGACGTTGTAAGCAATGAATTTGCTTCGCATTGAATCAAAAACGAACACCAGAGGCTGTGTGCGGATGTTGTTCGAGCACCGAGTCTCAAGCTTAAGGCTGAGTGTTTTAGAGGGTTCTTCTTGCACAGAAGGCAATGAAATTGCGAAGGTAGAGTCGAGATTTCCAGAGGAAGCTATCCGCTCTAAGCTATTGACGGAAGACAGACGGAGTGTGGTGGATAGTTTCCTGACAGGAGACTCGTCTTTAGCAAGCGGAGGAACAGTTTCGACGGGTTCACTGTTCGAATTGCACGAATAAGGCAGTTTAACGTCTTTTGAAGATTTGCAGCCCATGCTACCTAAAAATTCAGTAATTATTGAAATCAAAACCAGAAAAAATCAGTGCTCTGATAAACTAGCAAAAACAATCTTTACTTCAATCATTCGTGGTTGTGAATTTGATTATTAAGAATATTGATTCTCAGAAGAACAGATTGCAGTATTTTGCAATTGAAGTGTTAAGCGAGTATTCGTAATTCTGAATTAATAGAGAAATGAGAGAAATGATGGCCAATAGATGAAAAAAGAGGCCTAATAACGAGAAGGTTTTGCTTTTAAGAGGCGAACCTGCTTGCTTGAGTGGTATTCTATAAGGGAATCATAGAACCTTCTTAAAGTACATTCCGGAAAAAATTTTCCAATTTACTGAGTTAGAAGCCTGCAACCCTAAGAGTAAAGCCGACAAAAAAGAACATCCATAACTAATGGTCCTTCTTTGTAAAGTTTTAAGATACGAGAATCATGTTCTTGTGATGATAAGCTTCCGAACTACTTTTATACAGAGTTAGGAGAGAAGTAACCTCATCAAAATTCTCAATCAAAAGTGCTATAATAGAATAGTTAGTCAGATTGCTCATTATGACGTGAATTGCTTCTTCCTTTGCTTTGAAACTGATATATTTGTTTAGAGGTCATTGTGCCTATTTGCCACGACTTCAGTCTTACAAACAAACTATTTGCTTATTTCAATAATATATTGAAAGGCCTTGGATTGTTAGTTTTTACTTTTTTTTTTTGGTTTTGAGGTATTTTCAAAACACACATTCACTTACCACAATTCCAGAATCTTTGGAATGTTAAACAGGTCTGTCTGCTAAATAACAAAAATCCTATTCAATCACAATTGAGCGAGTAAGCGCCAACAAACAATATGTATACTCTTGTTCTATATTGATATACACAAGATTAAATTCAAGCTTAATTAACTTTATTATAAATTCAATTCAACATCGTTACAAATAACTTTTACTTAAATGTCCGCTCAGCAGTACACACTCGAGCAATTTAACGAATGGAAATACCTCTTGATTTCTGGAAAAAAGACCGATCAAGAGAAAGCCATTGTCAACATGCGTAAAGCCTCCTCCCAAGAAGAAAACCCTCCCCTCAACCTCTTCATTAAATCCGGAGTCATCCCTCTCCTCATGGAATATCACATCGGAAAATCTCTCACTGAGAAAATCAAACTCGACATTCTCTGGATCTTGACTAACTTAGCCTCAGGCAGCTCCGACGAAACAATGTATGTGGTAAATATGAAAGGCGTCGCCTTTTTCCTCGAATTCTGCCAGGATCCCTCTGAAGATGTGTTCGGCCAGGCACTGTGGGGAGTTTCTAACCTCGCAGGTGAGTCACCAGAGATCCGTGACTCGGTGCTCGAGCAGAACGGCATGGGAATCACCCTCGATATCTACAATAAGCACAAAACGACGCTTTCTCTTCAAACTAAACAAACGATCGCCTGGGCCGTGAATAACCTTTGTCGTTTCCGCCCGCCTCCTAATTTCGAAAAGATCAGACCTTGCTTCCCTTACCTCCTCGAGTCGCTCATCACACAGCCTAACCGTGAAATTATCAACGATAATCTTTGGGCTTGTGCTTTTATTACAAGCATCAGCGATGAGGCAATTAAAGCATTTGTGAAGTACGAAAACCTGTTTAGCGTGATAGTCGCCATCTTCAAAGACCCTGTGCTGGAGAAGGCCTTCCGGAACCCTCTGCTGCGAACAATCGGGAACATCGTATCTTGCCAAAGCGATGAAATAACGGAAGAGTTTCTGAATCATAACTTATTAGAGAAAATTAGCTCTTATTTGCTGGATGATAAGGAGAAAGTGAATATTAAGAAAGAAGCCTGCTATATTTTCTCGAATGTCGCTGCAGGGCTACCGAACCAAATTGACCGACTTGTCTCGGCACCAGGGATCGTTGATAGCGTGAATCTGATGTTGAAAGGAGATATTGATGTCTGCGTGAAGATAGAGGCGCTTTGGATGATTTGTAATGTTGTTGCTCATGGAGAGGATAAGCATAAACGGATAATGGGAAAGAAAAATTGCTATTATTATGCGTTGAAAGGACTGAAGAAATACCACGAGAAGACGATGTATCCGCTGCTGTTTGGGCTATTCAAGCTGTTGCAATTTTATATCACGTCAGACTATGTGGATCCTGAGATGGGAGCTCTGATTGAGGAGCTTTATGATGTGAACCAGCCATTGAAGAGAAAATTGCTGAGGTTTTATACCAGAACGACGCAGTTAAATGAAATTCTTAAGGATATTTTGGAGATGGTGAAGAAGAATAGAGATTCTCTGTTCAAAAAGATGGAAGCTCTCCCGATCAGCCAGCAGCAGCTACAATCTCAACTACAAAAAGAAGCTGAGCAGGTACAGCAACAACAACTCCAGCAGGAGCAACTACAAAAGCAACAGTTGTATGAGCAACAACTGTATCACCAACAGCTACAGCAGCAACATATTCAAATGCAACAGCAACCCCAATATTCGGATCTTAGTCAGCAAAAGCAGTTTTAATTTGAATTTGTTCGACAATTATGTCGTGAGATGTTATGAAAATTGTGGTGTTATTGTTCAGCAATAGTTGAGGAGGTTGAGTAGAATCGCTCCTGGTGGATTGCATAACTAAGCTTGTTCTTTATAATTTTTCATGAAAATATACTTTAAGAAAATACAAATACAAAATTATTCTCTTCGTAAAAGTTATAATAGTGAGTAAAGTTGGTAACCTAGAATAATGCAATTAACCTCTCACTTGAAAAATTTCATACCCTAGATGGACGGGTCGATAATCCAGTGTAATTGAATTGTTTTGTGTAATTTTACTCAATATTCAACTATGCTTTGAGATAGTGGCAGAGATGTAACAAAATAGTCTGTAAAATTTTCCTATTTGTAAAAGAAAACAATGAGATACAAGAAAGAATATGTCTAAGCATTACATTGTTGAGAATTTTGCGCATTCCTGTTGTCTTTATAAAATTGCGGGTGGATCCAGAAAACTTTTCGAGGCAAGCTATTATTATTTTTTTTATTAAGCAAATAAATATCCGATTGTCTATTATTCAAACCAGACCATAGCTTTGTAGTTGAAATGGCTGAATCTGGAACGTACCAAGTTGAAGCGATCGTAGGTCACACTATCAAAAAAGGGAAAAACTACTTCCTAGTCAAATGGGCTGGTTACCCTTCTTCACAAAACACGTGGGAGCCAGAAGAAAACCTTGAAGAGTGCAGAGAATATTTAACAACCTACCTCAAACCTGAAAAAAGCGTCCTCCAAAAAGCTTCTAAGAAAATTAGCAAAGAAAAACTCAGTTCTAGCTCATATGACTCAAAAAAGAGCAAGCAATCCAAAGAGAATTCAAAGAAGACAAAGAAATCGACACTTATATGTGGCTCAGAGCAGGGCGAGGTAATAATGATTGACGAGGACACTTCAATTCAAAGTGAATCGAAAAAGCCAAAGGCAACTGGTCAGAGAAAGACCTTCTCTAGAAAAACCCGAAACCTCAAAAAGAAAAAAAAAGTCGTGACAGATATTAAAACTCTTTCGGATGGGAACACTGTGGGAAGCAAGCAAGAAAAGAAAAAGAGTTCAAAGACTCTTGATAATATAGGGACAGGGAAAGGCGGATCTCGTTCTGGTACAATAGAGCTTGATATTCCATCGAAGATCGAAGAGCACACTGTGTTGAGAAACCATTTTATGCTGCATGACGAGGGTGTCTGCTACTTTAAAATTGCTTGGAAGCAAAGACCGACAGGTATCAAGCCGGCGAGTTCATGGTACGAGAAGGAGACTCTGATGGCGAAATATCCGAAATTGATTACCGAGTACTATGAAAAGTTTATTCAAATGGAATGAAAATCGCTCACTCTTAATCTCTCGAAGGTTAATTATTTATAATAGGCGGGTACTTACTTGGCCTGGAAATATATAGCTATTCTTCCATGTATATATTTTTTGATATTGCTTTACTTTAAGATGAATAGAATACAGGAGTATTGATGTTCAATAGACTGAATAATCGAAAACATTGTATTTTTCAGCAGCTTCGTAGCTTCGTGAGTGATTCATTATGTGTAATTTGGTTAAATTCACTTGTAGATATGAAAGGCGAGCCATTAATGGCCATTATAGGCAACCAATGCACGAATATAGATGAAATACCTCTTTTGCTTGTTCAGTAATTCGATACGTGTCCTATATTCAACGTAGTTATTAGGAAGATTATGTTCCAGTAGCCTTCTATAAATCAAATGGGTAAATTAATGTTTTCGAAGAAACTCTTAAAGTTCAGGAATCCAATCTGAATAGGAAACTTGGCTATTCAACAAAAAAAACCCAAATAAACGGTATGAACTTCGAATCGAATTAACGATATCGAACTACTTCTATTTAAATCTGGCAGAGAAAAAAGCAAATATAATAAAATTTCAACTTAGTGAAAACACACATTTCTTCTTCCTCCAAATGTCCTTTTTCAAATTCGACGATAAGAAAGCCCAAAATTCACCCGCTGGGATCACGCTAGCAAACACATCGCTTGGTCTCGAGAATCAGCGCGGAAATTACAACCCAGACTTGGTCAGCTGGACCGGTTCCAATATATGTAGACCTCAATTTTCGTATTATCTCTTATCATCGTTTCCAAAATTAGTGGCTGATAACCTGAAACATGTAAAAGGGAGACCAGGTGGTGGCTGGGAAGATGATGATGTTCAAGAGACTGTCAATTCGGTTAAACCATTGGAGAATACTTCCAAAGGAACTGCTGTTAATAGTGTTTCTAATTCGAAGACTTGGAGCTTTCTTCCTATGACTGAAAATCTTCTAAAAGCTCAGTAAGCATATAATATTTTCTGGCAATTTTATTGAATTAAAATAGTGAATATGAAAATAAACTTATCAACGATACTATTCAACTCGGAGGCGTGAGACTGAAGCAGGCTGATAAAGTTCTTGAGGATTTTGCGAAAGCTGCCAGGAATCTTAGCGTCCCAGTGGTTGCTAGCATTCTGATTCATAAAATCAGATCTGAAGACCTCTTGTTTATCAATAGAGCGAGACTTATCTACGATATTGAGATTTTGATTAAAAGAATCGACTCCTACTTCAGTTTTTTCCAAAGCAATATTGAAACTCTTAAAAAACTCAGATCCGAGATAAAGGAAAGCAATCCAAGCAACCTCCTTCAGCTCAAGCGAATTCTTGATGATGTTATTAAGCAACTGGAGACCCCGCAGTCTCCACAATCTACCACTATCAGCGCTACATCGAAAACAAGCACTAACACTGGAAATCTGTTAGACGTGGAAAACTGCGATGATGCTTTTGATTTTATCAAACCTGTTCAAGAAATTTCACCAAATAGCCAAACTCGAAACAGAAAGGCAAGCGCATTTGGTTTTATCAACCAAAATGAAGGGTTTCTTGACAAAAGAGACGATAAATACAATAAAACGCCGACTTATCACGGACCAACTAGCTTCAATACAGACAGTTTCGCGAAAGCGATGGAAGATTATTCAATGAGCAATCCTCAGGCTCATACAAAAGAAATGAATCAAGGAAAAGCAACAGGAATTGAAGATTTGAACAGCATTGATTTCAGCGGTTTTAATGGCGCTTTGAATCATCAGCAAAATTCTCCAGGAAACAGACTCGATATTCTCTGGAACTATGATAACTACACTGAAGGAGCGATTGATTGCACGAGAGATCTGCAAATAGAAGCTGAAAAGAAAAGAAAGCAAGAACAAGAAATTGAAGATAAATTTTTCGGTTTTGTGAAAATAAATACGACTCACATGTAAAAAAGGATCACTTTATAATTTGCTTTGCAGATGATTGTCTGTTTATTATGTTGAGAGAATAAATTAGTGAAGACTATTATTAATAAAAATGCTATGTAGTTCGTGAATACATACTAACTTTCGAATGTTGCTATTTTTCGATTGCATATAGAGCTGTTGGATACACTTTATAAAATGCCTATCTTACTAGATATGCATACTCAACAAGATGCCAATTATGACTAAGGATCCAGAATGAACTTTGCCAAACAGTAGTTAATTCCTCTGCGTAAGTCTCCTCTTTGTCCAAAAAATTGCCAGTTACTGAACATTCTGAAAAATAGAATGAATCGCAAAACATTAAAAAACCAACGTTGCAATCTCCGAAATCGAATCAACGCTTCCAAATTTATTTCTATATTTCTATTTAATCAGACGGATTTAAGCTAATAATATAATATTTCAACGCAAACAATCACATCTCTATAACAAATTTCCCTCAAAATGTCCTTCAACAATTTCAACGACCTACAACTCCAAAATCTCCCACCCTTGGTCAAACAGGCAAACTCTTCATTCGGTTTTCAAAATCAGTTCGGAAATTTCAATCAGACCTCGATGAATTCCTATAGATCCAGAGCAAGTAAACGAAAATTTTCCTGCGAATCCATTCTAAACCACGAAAATTTTAGTGTCTGAGAACTTCCAACAAGATGGCAAAGGAAAGCTTCTCTCAGGTTGGGAAACCTATGACCAGAAGATTTTCAACACATCAGCGAATAATTCCATTGGAACAATCTTCCAAGGAGGCCTTAATTCAAACTCTTTGAGTTTCCTTCCTGTGACTGAAAACCTTCTAAAATCTCAGTAAACTTCCCAATATTTCCCGTAATTTAATTAATTTCAACGCTAGTGAATATGAGAACAAACTCATCAACACTACTATTCAACTCGGAGGCTTGAGACTGAAGCAAGCTGATAAACTCCTTGAAGATTTTGCTAAAACCGCCAAGAATCTGAACACACAAATTGTTTCGAGTCTCTTGATCCACAAGCTCAGATTTGAAAACCTCATGTTCATTAACAAAGCAGTAAAAAGAAAAAAATTTGTTATTCATCTAACCTTTCCTTGTTCAGCGACTTCTTTATGATATTGAGGTCTTGGTCAAAAGAGTCGATTCTCCTTATTTCAACTTTTTCCAAAAAAATATCGGAACTCTCAAGAGCCTTCGCTCTGAGATCAAGGAGAGCAACCCAAGTAACCTGGCTCAGCTAAAGAAAATATTCGATGGCATCATCAAGCAATTGGAGTCTCCGCAGCTGGCAGGTGTGAATTTTGAAAACTTTGAAAAAGACGATGTGTTTGATTTTATCAAACCCATCAAAGAAGAAGTTCGAGCGGAAAATGCAGGAAGAAATGACGATGATGATTTTGATTTTGTCGAACCAGCGCAAGTTTCTTCAATTGAAGATGAGGGATTGCTTGATAAGAAAGATGGACAATCCAATAATATACCAACTTCTAATGGTCAAATTAGAGTTACACAATTAACAAATGAAAAAGCGCTGAAAGAACACTCAATTAATAATCTCGATGAATTAAAACCAGCAAATCAGGGCAAAACAAAAGGAGAAGACTATTTGAATGGTAACGACTTCAGTGGATTCGATGAAGCCTCAAACCATCAACAATCGGCTCCAGGAGACCGGCTGGACGCTATGTGGAATTATGCGAATAATTGCCAAAGATCAGCTAATTTGGAAGTTGAAGCTGCACTGAAGAGAATGCAAGCGGAAGAGATTGAGGATAAATTCTTTGGCTTTGTGAAATTAAACGACAATTCGATATAAAAGCCACCCATTTAAGGTCGCTCCAAGCATATCTGTTTTCTGGAGACTTTACTTTGATAAATTAGTGATTTGATATAGCTACTACTATGAAATCCTTTTAATTCCATAATAATTTCTACATATATAATCTGGAAAATAGTTTTGCATGAGATGTGTAATGCGTTGATTACTTCAGATATGCAAATTGAACGAGATAACCACTAATCTTGTCTTTTCGATTCGAAAATTGTTGTATTTTACAGGTGATTAACATAAAACAC
>ENA-UOTX01001398-UOTX01001398.1-compost-metagenome-genome-assembly--contig:-NODE-1398-length-18259-cov-14.930866_pt1 | contig 18259 bp, 21 predicted proteins | sample MGYA00238143_ERZ746982 | MGnify/ENA primary metagenome ERZ746982 (study PRJEB28758, sample SAMN06268862) | compost metagenome | isolation source: single cell | place: USA: California, Emeryville, Joint... | reverse complement strand
AAAATCTTATCTCCCACAAGAGCAGCGACCGGCAGACAATTAAAGCACTCTGTAAAAATTTTCCATAATTTAATACTGTATCTTCTCTTGCCTATCATTATATCACAAATTCAGCTTTCGCTGCTGATAATGACTTCGATAATATATCTTTACATTCGTCATAGAACCCATAGATTCTATTGATAGATGCGCACTCGTGGTTCCCTCTTAATAAAAAGAAATTTTCGGGATATTTAACCTTATACGCCAATAATAGACAAATCGTTTCCAAACTATGCTTCCCACGATCCACGTAATCCCCCAGAAATAAATAATTCGCTTCAGGTGGAAACCCTCCATATTCAAACAGTCTGAGGAGATCATAGTACTGGCCATGAATATCACCTATGCATAGAAATGAATGAGAATGTTATAATAGTATTGAGGATTGTGAAAGAACAGAACTGAAAAGGTTTAGAAAATAGCTACCGCAAATTTTGATAGGAGGTTCAAGCTCTAGAAGCATGGGCTGACTGAGAAATATTTCCTTTGATTTGAGACACAGGTCTCGGATTTGCTGCTCTGTTAAATTAACCTGTTTTCCAGGCTTTTTGTCTCTGACTTCGAGAAGCTTGCTAATAATTGCGTCCACGTCTAGCTCTGGGTCATTGTTGTTTCCTGAATTTTGACTAGTCTGCATCGGTTTAGTGGAATGGATTGTCGGGTTGCTTCGAATTATTCGCCAAATAAAATTTTATGAATTCAAAAATTTCCCTCAATATTTTTATCGAATCAAACAAACAGCAAACATGAGAATTTTTTTCAAGAAATTTTGATATTCGAAAAGAAAATGATTTTAGTTATCGGTCGAGAAATCCCGAGGTACCTCTAAGAAACTGATCGGGCTATATAGCAAAGAGAAATTGCTGGGGCGGTTTAGCAAGGGATAGCTGCCTAGCAAAGCGAGATCCATTATTTCTGATACCTCCAAGTATAGAGTAGTTTTTAGTTTACATGCATAATTACGCTTAGTTAACACATAAATAATCGAGATTTAAAAGTCACAATAAGTAAAAAGAAAGTATATCAATGTTAGCGTCTGACAATTTGAGTCTATTGATGACTTCATTCCATTGAGCTAATAGCTCTATTTTCATGAAAATTTGTTGTATAAAGATCAATTTATGCAAACTCTTGATTAAGGAACAGACTTAATTAAATTCAGGATGAATCCACCTTAGAGAGGAATCACCCCTTCTTTCAACAAGAAGTAAGTTTGATCGTCTTTTGTGCGTCTATTCCTTCTCTCTCCGCTCATAGGTCTCAAAAATTTTTTGAGCGAAAATTTCTCTATTTTAGAGTTTTATACTCGTTACGCTCAGTGTTGAGCCTCCCGAATTTTGTTGAAGATATGGTTGACTCTCGAATTAATCGAACCTAACTCTGCTCTTTATTTAAGAATAAATATTAATACCTGCTAATCAATTAGTTTTTCCAGCACCGAAAGCAGAGAACAGAATCCCCTCCTTTCAAGCTGCCATTCAAACTCCATTTCAATTTGCTTGAATTCTACACGGCATTTTTACTTATAACAAAATGAACCAAGACAACAAAAACTCTCAACCGAATGACGCAAAATCTGGAAAACCGAACAAAAAGCCTTGTTTTTTTACGAACCTTTTCAAAAACTACTGCAAAAAGGATCAAAAAGACGATTCTTCTATCACTGCTAACCCCAACTCGCAGATCCCTGATAAACCTAAATCAAAACCTTGCCAATTTTTCAAAAAGATTTTCAAAAAACGAGGAAAAGGAAAGATCTTCAAGCTGGACGAGAAGGTAGGCGAAGAAAATTTGTACACTGAGTTCAAAAATTTTAGCTGTGCTGAAATTATGAAAGAGCAGTACAAAATTCTCACGAAATTGATCTGCGGATTCCTTAATACAGAAGGCGGAAAAATTTATCTTGGAGTTGACAACAGCTCATGTGTGAAAGGTAAGCATGCATGTCAATTCATTGTTGGTTAAGTTATTTCCATTCAAAAAGGCAGGCACTTTACAAAGGACGGAAAGAAGAAGTTTAAGCATACATTGTTCAAAATGGTTTCTTCATTTGAGCCGGCACCGCCAGAGAAGTCGGTGAAAATAAAATTCCATCGAATACTCGATGAAGCCACCCAGCAGCTGCTAGAGGACCGATTTATTGTATTAATTAAAGTAAAGAAAGGGCCTATCGGCACATTATTTATGGATCAAGACGGCAAATCTTACCACAGACTTGATGGGCAAACTCGTAAATACGCACCGGAAGAGTATCACGAGGAACTTATCTTGCGTAATACGCAGAAAGAGTCATTTGAGGAATATGTAAAAACCAATGGCAAACCACCTGAGATTAAGAAGCCAGAGCCTCCTGTTGAAAATAAAACCACCAGTCAAACGCCAGAGAAAGGAGAAATCCTAAATGATATAAAAAACTACGAACCTTTCGAGGAACAGCAGCAGCCCTTTGAAAACGAGGGAGACTATCTCGGCAATTGCAATTATCCCTATGAGCAGCAGGCAGATGTAAATCAAGGAGCGCTGGATGAAGCAGAGGGTTGGTGCCCGGAAATGTATATCGGAGCAGAAAACTACTATCCTGGCCCTCCCATGGGAGAATGCTTCAGAGAATTTGTAAATACACAACCGTTTTTCTTTCCGCAGCAGATGTACCCTCAGCAAGGTTTTCAACAAAACTTTGGGATGATTTTTCCGCAAGGACAATTTTTCGCCCAGTTTCATATTAACGCTGGGGGCAATCCATATTGCAACCCTTCGATGTTCCATCAGCAGTTTCAAAATGGTCCTATTTATGATGCCAAAGCGGAGGAAGAGGATGATATAACAGTTATACGCCAACTTGAAGAAATGCAACTCAGAGAGCTTGAGCAGCAACAGCAACAAGAAATCGAACTGCAGGAAAAAGAGAGAAAAGAGATTGAGCAAAAGGAACAACAGCAGCAGGTAGCTGAAGCTCAAGAGAAAGCAGAAATTGAAAAAGACTCCAGCAAATAAATTTTTTACTTGCAGAAGCGAAATATTATTTAAGAGAACTGCACTTTCTCTCGGATTTTTGGAGTTGATATCGGTGTGGTTTTCCCAATTGGAGTGAATCATTTGAAAGTGGTTGGGTTGGCGTCTTATCTGACGTTTGACTGGTTTAAGGTACATTCTTTTTTGCCTTTATTTTTTTAAGTGTGTGAATAGCATAATGTGGAAAAGAATTGTGTAAGATAGTTCGTTGCTTGTATTAGCTCGTCTCTCCAACACTCTATTGATAAAAAATTGGTGTTTCTCATCGCCTTAAGAATAGCTAGGAGAAATGTTGTAGATCCTAAGACTGATTTTCACGAAGTATATGTCTCAACATCTCTGATACTAATCAAAGATTGCCCATTTGCCTCAGTAAAGCTGTTAAATAGGCTTCTCCACAATATTTTCAGGAGATGCTGCTGCGCGAACAGATTTTGCATCTTTGGAAGATTATTAAACATATTACTTTCAATAAGATCATCAAGAGCATCTGAACAAGTGCTATTATTGATGCTCTCTCTGGTCCATGGTGTAGGCATAATGCAAATTTTAAAGATAAGAAGCATAGCCTCGTAGAATGTTTATTTATTCCAACAATAGTATTGAAAGAGGAGTTTATTTCATTGAAATAGAGGAAGGTCAAGGCAAATAGCTATTGCGTGAGGAACCAAGTCTCAAGAAGTGATGGGGACGGATACCTCGCCGGTGTGAGCAGTTTTCTTTTTGATATAGGAGAGATTTCCTGCTTTGTCAATTGAGAAGCAATTAACAAAGTTCCGACTTTATAATAGCCTATATTGGGAGTTTGATTTCATGAGCCAAAATTGTTTTTGAAAGAAGAAAAATACATCTTAACGCTGTAGAAAAGGGCATTGAGAGGTGAATTTCTGAATATCAAGAGTGACTATTTCAACAGTAAATTCCAATCGAGCTCCTTTGGAATACTGTAATCAGAATATCAGACAGATCTCACTTGAGACAATCTAACATTGATGCCTCGATCTAATGGCAACCGGCCATTTCCGTTGAATTTCGACTCAATATCACTTGTTGTAAGGTTTTCTTGTCAACTAGTAGCATTTCTTTTTGTTCTAACAGCTCAAAAAATTTTGGTCAGATCAAACTGACCAGTCTTATCCTATTTGTATAGCTTATATAGCGAATCATAAAAATTATTGATATTTATTGAAGCGAAATATATCTGAAAGAATGATCAATTCATCTGAATCACAAGGAAAAACAACCAGTTGGGCAACTACTTCATCTAACATCAGAGACACGTTGGCTTCCTATGAAAGACAGCTCGCGGAATCTCGCGAATTAGATGAAAGAGCTGAGAGAATTAGAAAAGAAGCTGCTGAGAGTCGTAAAAGTACACAAGAAGTAATCTACCTTTCAAGCATGCATTGTTTAACAGCTATCCTCCTAATGTTAGACAATTGATAGATTATCGAACACAATCTCAAAGATTCAAGGGACACTTGATGGAGTTGAAGAAACCAACAAAAGATTTGAAGAATTTGAGCAAAGCTACAAAAATATGATGGAAAAAGCCATCCAAAATTTGGTTAACGCCTTTGACCCCAAAAACAATCTCACAGGAGGTTCGCCAATTCAAGCCACCGCCAAAAGCGCTGCTGAAGCAATGAGCAAGTGCAAGAAAATCATGCTCCTTACGGGAGCTGGAATTTCTGTCGCAAGTGGAATCCCAACGTTCCGAGGAGAAGGCGGTTTCTGGACCACAAGGGGTAGAACTTACACTTTAAACGAAAAATATTAATTGTATTTTTTTTTTCTTAGATTCAAAATCTAAATTGAAGGCTATTGATTTCCTTACATTCAAGTTCTTCAAAGAAAACCCTGCTGAAATTTGGAGATGGCATCACGTCTTTAAAAGGCTGAAAGAAAAGAGTAGATACAATGACGCTCACCGCGAGATTGCGGAATTCCAATGCTTTTGCCTGAAAAATAATATTCCGCTTCTGCTCGTGACACAAAACATCGATGAATTTCATGTCGAAGCGTTTGAAGATGTCGTAAAGAAATACCCTGAGGTTTCAAGCAAAATCCCTCAAGATTGGAAAGATGTTAAATCTGATCGCTATGGCCTTCATCCTCAGGTGCTCGCGATACATGGTTCCGTCAATTACATCAGACACCATGATAACAACGAAAATGCACCAAAACGACTCTTTTCGTATCCCGAAAGCTATGACGACGACACGATGCCTCTAATTGATGGCCAGCCTTCTCGGCCTCATACGTTGCTGTTCGATGAGAATTACAACGAAGAGTTTTACCGCTGTGATACGGTGGGGAAATTTGCTAGTGAATGCGACTGCTTGGTAGTCGTTGGAACCGCTTTAGAAACAAACATGGCTTCGAGACTAGTCAGCAGTGCTGTTTCTAGAAAAATAACAGTGATTGAGATTAATCCGGACCCTTGCATAATCGCGGATGGCGTGTTGCAGCTAAAGGGAACGAGTGAGCAATTTCTACAAGAAATGTTCCGATTGGCCCGGCAAGAGATGGGCAAAGAGCTCTCCACAGTTCAGAAGGCTGGAGAAATCGAGGAAAAGAAAACGAACGGCGGAAAGACTGGGCAAGTAACAACAGTGACTTCTACCAAACAAGTAAATCAAGCAGCTCCAACAAAGCCAATGAATCAACAGCAAAAACCGCGCAGCACGTTGACGACTAAGGCTGCTCAAACTATAGTTACGAAACCAAGTAATCAAAATCAAATAAAACAAAAGCAGACAACGACTACTACTTCTACGAGAAAGCCTACGCTTACAAGCTCCAAGGGTCAAAAGAAATAAGCAATTTTATCGTCAAAAGAGGCGTAAATTATTCATACGGTACAAGATGTGTAAAAAAAAAAAACTTCATTAATTTTTATCATGTTCTTGTAAATCTGTTCCAAACTTTTATACTCGAACTTTCAATTGATTTGCGATTACCACTAAGAAAAATTTCAAGGGTTTTGCCTTTGAGAGTAAATTCTCTGAACAGTCCTTGCTAAGAAAGTGACTAATTCAAAGCTATTTCCAGCTCTCAGTGCGATTATTATTCAATTCATCTTTTTGTATTCAGAAATATGAAAATTTCTTGTATTGGTGATACAGATTTCAAAAACAAAATTCTTCCTCTTACTTTCCTATTTTGTTTAACAACGAGTAGATATTTAGAGCACAAATAACATTGAGTAAAAATAAACCAAACTTAACGACCGACAACCACGTACTTATTCATGAATTTGTTCTCCCTGCTCTCCCTGATGATAAAATCTGCTATATCATCCAATGAGGTTTGGAATTTCCATGCTGTCTTATGTCTTTTTCCAAGTCTAACAGCTTTATACCTCTCGGTTAACCCTTCATTCACAAGCCTGAAATGTTTCGCTACAGTAAATTGAACGAGACCGACTTGCCTCGAGTACTCTTTGAGCATCAGTTCCATCGCCTGCATATCTTTGACGATTTTACTCATGATACACTTGATGATAAAAGTTCTAAAGAGAAAACTGCCGTAAGGATTATCGTAATCGAGTGTGACAATGAGGAGTCGGTAGACTTTAACGTTTTCCATGGCTTCGAGCAGTTTTTTAATACCCTGAGAGTAAATTGTAGTTTTTCCAAAGCCTTCTGGTCCAAGCGCAAACACCACGACGTCATGGCCCCGAATATGGTCCTCCAGGAGGGCAGGATCAACTTTCAAGAGGTCTAGAGACACACGATGGACATTTTCGACGTGAGGAATCGTAAATTGATTTGATGCTGTTGCTGTGATTTCAAATCCTTGAGCGAGAGCACGGGTTATTATTTTTCTACCGACTTGGCCGTTGCCTCCGAGGAGAAGGATCTTTCTGGCCTTCTCTTCCACCAGGGAAGTTCTGTCGTCTGACTGGGTGTAGAGGGGTTTCATCATTAAAAAATTAGTACTTGTGATTTTTATTTTTAATTTCTCAAAATTGCATCATTCGTTTTAATGATTACAAGGGTAGCGTTGATGCAGAATTTAATTTCTTTATTTGTAAAACCCGTCCGTGCTAGTTTTCTAACAATTACGGCAAAAGCTACTCCCAATGTGAAAGATGAATTGTGGTTAGTCAATATTGATAACTCTCTGGAGCGAAGGACGAGTAAAGGATTATTGGGTCAGAGAATACGCGGATATTGCTTGTTGGCATGAAAATTAGCAAATTGAAATACGATAGGCGTAAATTTAGTTTGGCAATTCACTCTTCTCTCAAATAGTGCAGAAGGCATTTTTTCGTTCAGAAGATCATTTCATTTCAACTATGATGAGATAGCAGTATCTCTCTCTCATGAGCATTCCAACGATTGCTACTTTGATTGAATTGAAAAGAAAAATTCGGTTAGTTTGGAGTATTATGACAAAACATAATGAGCGACTATAAACAAACCGAATAAATTCCCTTTTGCCTTGCTATAATACGTGAAAATGAAAATTCCTTATTGGCATCTTCATTTTAACTGAAAAATTGAGATTCCGCAAGTGAGCATTGGTCTCCTGTTTGAGATAGAGGAACCTCAGGCAAAACCCGCTTGCGTACAATTAACTCCTGCTCTTCCACATGAATAGATATAGAAGACATTTGAATTTCACTAAAAAGACGGAAAAAGAGATCAAGTAATTAAACTTGAATCTTATATCAAGAGAAATAAAAATATACTCACTCGTAGACGATGAAACCTTTCTTACTCTCTGTTTTCCTTTCCTGCTTCATGATGAATACAGTGCTTGGTTGGTGGGAAACTGGTCACATGCTAGTCGCTCAGATCGCAAAGCAGGATCTCCTTGAAAATCACCCAAATATCTACAAAAGAGCAGAGGAAATCTCGCTATTCGTCAAAGGATTGACGGATAACCTCTCAGATACTTTCATCGAGTCCGCTGTATGGATGGATGACATCAAAAACGACCTTTTTGATTCGCTTTTCGAATGGCATTTTATCGACAGACCCTACAATCCCTTAGGACTCAGCACCCCTCCTCTTGACAAATATAACAGTATTTATGCCGTTGAAGAAGCCATCAACGTCCTCAACAACACAAAAACAGCAGGCTTGACTACTTTAACGAAAAGTGTCTATTTAAGAATTCTCTTACATGTAATTGGCGATATGCATCAACCCTTACATGACGCCTGTCTTTACAATTTGACCTACCCCGACGGCGACATGGGAGGTAATCTGGAAACTGTGTTCGTTGAAGCCTTGAACCAATCAGTGGTATTACATGCTTTTTGGGATGCTGTGGCTTTCCGGGTACCTAATAATTTAGCCAGGCCTCTGGATGCCTATAATACATCTATTCTTGAACTTCTTGCGAAAAATTTCACTCAAGAATTCCCAAGAAGCGCGTTAGCAGACAAATTAAGCAACAAGAATGTCACTGAGTGGACTGTTGATGGCCTCCTCGATGCAATTGAGCATGTATATAACCCTCTCAGGCCCGATTTTGTTATTGATCAAGCCTATCAGCAACAAGCCTATGACTTTCTGAGACGTAATATTGCTTTGGGTGGCTACAGACTTGCCGACATTCTCGTTGACGTCCTACGCCAAGAGGTCCCTTCAGCTTAATCAAATATTCCAATTTAGTCAAAATTTGAATGCATTTCATTTCTTCTCAAAAAATTTCATTGCAAAGTATTTGAAAAACATGTCAGATACACACATGCTTGAAAACTGAAAACTTATTCTTATGAATATGATGTGCCTAAAGCAATTGTTTCAGAAATCCTTGAGCTAATGGATTTGATTTATATTTTATGAGGAAAGTTAGGGTCTTTTAACTTTGCATGTAAGTTTGCTCAACGTACTTTTTAATGAGAATTTTCTTGAAGACCTAAGTATTTTGGATATTATTTAGGAATCTCATAAAAATTTACCCCCTTCCAGAGATTGATGACCTCTTTACGCTGCTTTTCTGCTTCTTTTTGAATGAGCATTTCTTTATGCTTCTCAAAGGCCTAGTCCAGCAATGCGATTTAATGATCAACCATTTTTTTTATTGAGATAAGCTACCTCTCGAACGCGCTGTTCATCTCTCTGATGTACCAGGACTCCTCCTTTCACCGGATGAGATTTTCCTCCTTTGCTTTTCTCGAAACCTGATTATTGGATGGCATTTAGTCTCTCAATCAAACTCAAAATGAAGGTTAATTACCGACTACACACTCAACAAACTCAACGTCAAGCGTCTTGCAGAGCCGCACAAGGCCTGGTAACTCTTCCACGTAGGCAGTTCCCAGCGGAATCTGGTTATTCCATATCTCATAATTGCCATACTCGTTCTTTGGAAGCGACCCATCCTCACAAATTTTGTTCTCCCAGACGTCTGTTTGCCACTCACCGTAAAGATCCACCAGCTTTTCCTCTGTCGCAGCGACGGACACAACCCTTTTCAACGGCTGCTCGCCTTTCCTAACCTTCCTTCCTTTTCGCATCCAGCCACTTCGTGAATGCAGTTCTTCTATCTGATCCTTTAGGTAGATATTTTCGTCTTTAAACATGATTGGTAATGGCATCGCGTCACGTTTAAATCCTTGGAATTTCCTCAAGAGCGAAGGGATGATATAATGCTTGCTGACTCTGAACTCTCTAACGTTCTGAGGCACATCCTTTTTGCATGTTTCAAGAATTTCCTCTTCTTCTATTGCGTTGATTAAAATATCCTTCGTCGCTGAGATATCCTTCTCAAAACCGAAGTATCTCATCACTTGGTCCCACCAAATGTGCAGTCCGACTTGTTTTCGACTAACAAGCACTTTGTGCCACCTTGGGAGGTATTTAGCAGTTAGATCTTTTAAATAGAGCTCATGGTATCGCCATAACTGCGAGTCATGGTAAGGTTTCGCGAGATTGTAAGGCATCCAGCTCACAACAAACAATCCTGGCATATTTATCAGTTTTTTGGTAATTTCCTCATTCGTTTTGTAGACTGCCTTAGCCAGTGGGTCTACATGCACCCATTTGTTACTGTCTTCATCGAAGACTTCGACCCATAGCTTGAAATTAGTCGAGTCATGGTCATCAGATTTCAGCTCTGAGCAAAAATTCTCATAGTAATAGGTGCATCGCATGTCCTTATCAGATCTATCCGACTTGCGTGAAGACTTTGAAAACGAGTACGCGTCAATCTCTGCATCAACCACCTTTTGCGCCCCTTGAGAAAAATATGATAATGATTTCTTAGAGGCTTTTCCTGAGGTATTTTCTTCCTCGTCGCCTTTGGAAGGCTTTTTCTCAAGGGGTGTTTTCTTGGCCTTGGGGTTATCAAAGATAAACTCAGTGAGCTTGCTCTCAAAAACATCGACTGCTGCGTCTTTTTTCTGGGTTGAATTTGATGTGTTGCTCGCATCGATGATAACGCTGTCATTTTCTTCAATTATCATCGATGAGGCCCGAGCGATCATTTTTTCGAGGTTTTTCTTCGTTATTTTCATCGTTTGCTTCGGTTTTTTCGTCTGATGCACTTCTTCAATCAGCTTCTCTGCGTCTTCGTCAACAGCATCGATGCCCTCGAGCCCAGCATCGAAATTCCTCACCATCTGGTCTCTTCTCCTCTTCTTTTGCGCCGCTGTAAGTTCTTTCTGCTCCTCCTCTTTTTTCGAACCTTTCTTATCTTTTCTCCCGACCGCTTTCTTTCCAGTATGCTTCAAGCCACTCACCACGATCTTATGCTTTTTATCGAGCTATACAGGAGTAAAACACTGTTAATTCGTTCATAATTGCTAAATTATTACATTGAGAGCACGCAAGTCCAGTAAGAAAACGATACGCGCTTTCAGCCCAACATATTGACATAGCGCAACAAAAATTTGAAGAATCTGCTCGTAGGTGTGACTGCCGCTAGATCTCGCTAAATTGGCCAGCAGAGAAGAATTATTGAATTTCCTATAGCAGAAATATTTGAGCAGAGCCCTGCATAACACCAGCACATCCTGCTCAAACTCAGTTTTATTAGCATCACTCGCGCTCTGGATTTTCCCCTTCTTATTCGAGTCTCTGCGCGCTTTAATCCCTCTGCGTAGCAAATCTAACACTTGAATGTCCTTATAATCCATTTTAGAAATAACCATGCCGATCAGACTGTCAAACGCTGCGAATTTAGCAATTTTATGCGCACGGGTGAGAAGACACAAGATGTAGAGCTTTATATAGTTCTGGTAATGATACGGATTTCTCATTATTAGTGTCGAACTGATAACGAACGCCTTGATAGTCTCCTCTTTGTTTTTTGCAGGTTCCTCATCCTCCATCTCATCGTCCTTGATTTTCTTTTCGATAATATCTCGAACATGCTCGTGAGCACTTGCTTTCAAATTGTCAGAAATTTGCTTTTTCTTCTTTGAAGTCTTCCCGCTTTCTTCTTCTTCGTCGCTGCCTTCCATGGCTATCGGCCCCTTTTTCTTCGGTTTCTTAATTTTCTCATCGGGGTTTTTCTCATCGTTGGTGAAAAAAGACTCGAGGTTGATTTTGTCTTCGTCTTCATCTAAATCGGCCTCTTCGAATTCAAATCGTTCTTTTTCTTCTTGTTCGAGTCGTTTCTCCTCCTCATCTGAGAGGAAATCTTCGAGATTGAAATCTCCATGCTCATCGCCCTCTTTGAATTCTTCCTCGAAGTCTAATAGAAGATGAGAATGGGTTATTGTAGTGAGATAGGTTGTTCCTACCACTCATTGGATGTTCGCTTATAATAAACTTTTAAATTCTTATTTTCGCGCATCAAAATCGGATAAAAGCAGCTATGAATATGAGTTCGAAGCAGAAGCTCACTGCGAGCCAGATGCAGGCAGAGGCTGAGCTGAAGAAAAAGATTGAAGCTGAAAATGAAGGGTTAAAGGATATGCTGACGATAGTAAATTCGGAACTGCAGAAATTAGAGGTATTGACCATGATTTGATTGACTATTAATCGTGTTTTCATGAAGGAGGAGGAAATGTATCTCAAAGCAAAGCTGCGTGATGCAAAAAAATCTGTGAAGTGAGTTTCGATATCATAAAATGACCGATAGCAATGGAGAAACATCTTCAACTGCTTTACATGCGGAATGCAGGGCGAAATTTCTCATAAAGATAGACAAAGAAAATAATCTATACTAATGCTCTGGCATCGTTAATTATACCATTATTTGTGAAATATTTCAGGATAACCTACCGAAAATTGAAAGGTTGGCTGCTTCTTTCTTTTGTTAATGTGAAATAGAAGAATTTTTGGATGTATTTTTGCATTTTCATATTCAATGTTACATTTGTAGCCAACAGTCATTATGCATCCAGAAGGATGAAGTGTTGTTTGCCCGTAACAAAATTTCTAGAAGTCAAATTTCACTATTCATATGAACAGAAATATGGGTCTGATTACAAGAGTTCATAGTTTTGAAATATATGAGTGCATTCCTGACAACTACAGCTCGGACATGCTAGAGGTTAATTATCGTCGCATTGTATGAGTGAGTAAGATATTTTCCCAACCTTGGATCTGATTAGAGATATCCGATTATTTTTATTGATATATTACCAAACAAATCATCTCCAAGTAAATTTCCTCATTGTCCTTTGCTCATATTCGTCCTTTATATTAGAAACATCTTTCGACTATTCCCATTAACACAAAAAGTTCTAAGTAAAATTTATTGCTTTTTCGCAGATCCGTTTTGAATTCAAATTTATTTATTACACGATTTTCTCTCTTGTCGACAAAGCACAAATATCTAGAAATGGTTGACAATATGCGAATCCCCTTAACTCCAATCACGCTTGCCCAAAATGTAAGAATTCTCCTTAGCAACACCTTCAACTTCCCTCAGACAAACGAACCACAAGATAGGCCAAGTTTTCGCAGAAAAAGTCCAACGCGCACATCCACAAACCGAACTGCCAGAAATTCCATTACTTACATCACTGTAAACCTCCTCCTGCGTGCAGTTCTAACCTCTCCCCCAGCTTTCTCAAGCCGTAGAAGAGTCTCCCAGCTGCTGCGACGATCAAAAAATATCAATCGTTCAGAAAAATGTATCAACTATTGACATGCTCCCAAAAAAATTTCATAAAGTCGAGACGATCTATCTCAATAACAATAACATTAAAAGTCTATTTGGGATTCAGCAATTTAAAAAGCTCAAATTCCTTTCAGTCGCAAACAATGAGGTATTGTGTTATTTGTTTGGAGTGTGACCATGCTGATTGTGGATTAAGATAAGCGATTTGGGCTCATTTGTCTACCTTCAAGAATTACCGCAATTAGAGACATTAAATTTGAGCGGCAATCCTCTGTGCAAAGCTTCAGATTTCTATGAAACGATGATTATGGCGCTTCCTGAGCTCAAAATGCTGAATGGAAAGGCAAGCAAAAATCCAATTGATCAGATAGTTATATCTATTTTCAATGTTCAGGCTATTCTGAGTGAAGAAAGGCAGAAATTGAGAGAGCATCACAAGAATTTACTTCAGTTAGCAGAGCCTTTAGTCCAAAATTACATCAATATTACCTTTATGGAATCGCTGGTGCGACGTTTGGATTTGCATTATGAACTCCTGCAAAAGAATTCAGATTTTTCGATGACAGCTATAAATATAAATACTTTCTTGGGAATGCTGAATCAGTCTCGAGATGTTATATTCCCAAACTCTAAAGCAGAGGTCATCCGAGAAGTGTATTCTCTCGCAAGAGGTTTAAGGCTTAGGTATATATTGCTTCAGTATTTCCTTGCTAATAAAGGTATGATTGAAACAGGGCAGATGAAACGCATATAGCTTTCTCGAAATTGCTGGAGAAGCAGGAGAGAGTGATTGTTGACCTAATGATAACAATTGATGAAAAGTCTAAATTAATTCAAAAATTACTTCCGAAATCAACAGTAGAGGGAGGTCAAACAGATTCAAAACCTAAGCATATAAGACACAGAGCTCCTTCTACTCAAATAACCAAGCAGGAGAAGAAGTCAGCACAAAAATTACCGGAAATGATTGATACTGAAGCAGACAAAGAGAATGTATTTAAGGCTCAAAATGCGGATTTGGCCTCTCCAGCTCTGGGTTTCGCGACATTTGGGAGAGATAAATGCACAACGGTTTTGAAAAAATGCACAATTGAAGAGGAAGTCCCTGAGCCTAAACCGCTTGAGAAACTACCTTCGCCAAGTTCACAATCACTTGAGAAATCGCGTTTAATCCTCGAAAGAATCGAAACAAGCATTAAAGATAAAGCAAGTAATGACAACTCTTCAATTTTTTGATTGTTATCGCAATTGAATTACTATGGAACAGGTAAGCAGACTAATGCGTGGCAGAGCGTAAATTCGCAGAAAACAGCTGTTGACTCAAAAGAGGAGGAAATTGAAAACCTTAGGGCTCAGCTCAAAGATAAAGCAATAGTCATCGAAAGGCTTGCCAATATCAATACTCAACTGGAAGAACTAAAAAAACCTCAAGTTGCTGTCTCTTGGACCATTACTCATGACGTGATGCAGTCAGTGGATAAGCAGACCAGATTCGAAGAGCTTTCCGAAATTAATAGGGCTTTGGCTCAAGAACTGCAGGCCGCACAAATGCAAATCAGGCAACTTGATTCAATTACAAATTCCCTTCACAGAGAGAATGAGATCCTTCAAGCGAAGTTTATCAATGTAATTCATGCTATTCCGATCTGTTCAATTTAATAACTTAAAAGAGCGGTCAAGACCTCATGCGTCAAACAGACGAAATTCATCAAAAGCGCGAGAAGAAAAGATTTATTAGACTATTCTATCAGCAAAGTTTGACACGAAGGATGTTTCAGCTATTTGTGAAGTCCCTCTTTCAGCAGAAAGTACTTGGCGCTGATCCACTGCTCGATTTTACTTATATTCGTTATCTTTTAGATGATCAGAAATTTCATTGAGCAGAGAATCCAGTCTCAAGCTCGTTCTTTAAAGAAAACAATGTTCAGAAACTGGAGAAGATATTCTTTTATTAAGAGAACATTGACGAAACGAACAATTCTGCAAAATTTTGATAGGATGAGAGAGCTTTTTTATCTATGGAAACAACATACAAAGCAAATTCAATTCACACAAAACATTATAAAAGCACATAATAAAAGCATCCTTATCAATGCTCTGATTCAATGGAAGAGGAGCATACTCGCGAAACAAAGGTCTCGTGTGATAAAGGTAATAATTTATTAATGAAAGGAGGGGCTCAAATAATATCAATAGAACAAAGCAGTTGCATACCGATCCAAAAATCTATTCTCCAAAAGCATGAGTGGGCTGAGAAGAAACCATAAATTATATCATCTAACTCCGAAAGAAGAAAAAGCTGCTTCGAAAGTTGCTGAGAAACAGCACAAGAGATTTATCCTAAAGAAAATATTTGACCCTTGGAAAGAAGTGACGCAATTATCTCTTGCACAAAGATCTTCAAATTACACAAGAGCATTTGGTAATTGGAATTTGAGTTGCCCAAAATATTGAACGTTTGTATTCTACAACAGCTTTCAGGAAAATCTCTCTTATCAAACGAAGCTTTTCCACTCTTTTTGCATATAAGCAGGTAATATTATTGAGGAGTAACTGTTCTGACTTATCACTTAAAGATTAAGCATGCCTCAAGATCGTTAGCCCAGTCTCAAACACTCAAGAAAGAGTTGAAACAAAAAAGAGAGATCTTTAGCTCATGGGCCAAGCAGACCAAAGCAACTGTGAAGAAACTAAAAAAACTAGCAAAAATTGAAAGAGTTTTCGTAATGTCCAAGATTCTGCAGAAATGGAACAAAGCTAGAATGGAGATCGTCAAGTGCAGGAAAATTGAAAACTTCAGGAACATGAACCAAAAGAGAAAAGTTTTTGCGAAGCTCGTGCAATTAAAAGCCCTTAGCAAGAAATTCAAAAAGCTTAAAGAAAGATCAACAAGGATGCGCAAAGTCAACCTGATGAAAAGTCATTTTAAAGCATGGTATAAAGTCACGGTCAAAATTTCAAAGGAAAGAATCAACGTAAAATTAATGATAGTGTTAGATCCCTTTAACTTCCAATTCAAAGATCATGAACTATCATAAAGAACTGTTAAGCCACACGTTTAGAGCATGGGATAGGTTTTATCGGCAATCATTGGTTAAGAAGTTGAGAAACAGAGCTTGTTTGGGGTATCTTCAAGCGAAAGAAAAGTCCCTTTTAAGAGAGAATTTCGGAAAATGGAGAAGATTTCTTCAAGAGAACCAGCGAAATCAACGGATCGTTGCTGTCTTTAAACATAGACAAGCTCTGCAGATGCAGCAAAAAATTTTGTTTGCCTTTCAAAGGAACGTTCGGTTGATGATGAGGAAGAACCTAATTCAACTGGACAAAGAAAAAACGCTACTCGAAGTCGAGATTAAAAATAATGAAAAAATGCTTAAAGAGCTTGATAACGAAAAATTTGACGCGATTACTAAACAGCGAGATGGAAAGCTCCTCATTGCTGAATTAAATAAAAAAATTGAACAGCAAGGCCAAGAAATAGTACATTACAATAGAGTTCGCAGGTTTTAATTTCAATAGCAATCGTTGAAAGAGGAGATTTTCAAGAAGAATGAAACAGAAAAGAGTCTTCAAGAAGAGCTGGAAGCTGCAAGAAATGAAATTGAAAAACTAAAAGCACGAGAGTTTGAGCATAAAAGATTAGAGGTTAAGTTGCAGTCGATCACGCGCGAGAAAGAAATCATTCAACAATCGACTAATGAATTGACCAAGGAGCTCCAATGTAACTTAAGATAACTTTCATTCACTTATGCAGTATTAAAGCGAAAAAGGACGAGCTCGAAGAAACACAGCACAATTGCCAAAAGAAGATCAAAGAGATTACTTTGAAGTATGAAGATATGAAAGAGAAATTGAAAAGTTCAATCGAGATGGCTAGTCAATTCAAGGCAGCTGTTGAACAAAAACAAGTTGAAGTAATAAGAATTTTCGTTGTGTTTTTGAGGAGAAAACCATTCCCGTTTAGATCGAGCAGCTACAGAGCAACATGCAGAAGCAGGCTATTGAAGCTTTGGTTCCAAAAACTGATGCAGAAAATTCAAATTTCCAGTCAGTTGTGCAATTGGAGAAAAAGGTTCTTGACCTTATCATGAAAGTAAACAATTTGGTTTACAAAAAAAAAACAACAAACTAAATCCTCGCAATCCCATTATATAGAACAATGAGTTGATTTCGGAGAACAAATTTTTAAAAGAGGAAAACGAGCTGTCAACGATGAAGATTACGAACCTCAGTCGTCACCGTTCGGATGATTCAAACGCATCTCCAAAAACCCTGCTTAAAAATCGAAGTAATTCTCAATTCACAGGGTCGAAGATAGACACAGCAGAAAATGAGATGAGCCACAAATCTCAAAGCACAAGCCGGAAAGAGTACGTACCTACGAGAAGCTATTCAAGCCAATATATCAGCGCAGAGAATATGATCCTTGGTCCAACGATTTCACAATTCACTGCGAATAAGACGACAGATCACAATATTACTGAGCTTAAATCTTGTAACAGCACGACTTCCTGACTTGTTTATTCATGTAACCTGAAACACAAGGTCTCAAAAAGAAATCGGTTCAAGTTTCCCCTTTCAAATTATATGAGCAATCGAATTACAGTTCAGTGAAAAGTACACCTTTCATTATTTATGAGAGTCATGAACTTATTGCACATAGGCCAAATTCAAGGGAAATCTCTTGGAGACAGTGTGATATGCGATAATTATCAGTAATTATTGCTTTTCATCAAATAATTAAATAAAACCAAACTAGATCAAACACTCACTCAACGCCTTACTCCTCTCGCCAGAAACTAGAGAATCGGATAAAGAATCTTCACAATCACATTCAGACGGATATTCTCGGCAAAATCAACCCTGCTTGAACAATTTGCTCGATCTTTTCAAGCGATTTCCCATTTTTCTCCTCCTTATTTATTTTAATGAAATTGTAATAATATTACTAGTAGTCTCTCTGTGTTTTACGATGTAACTCAAATATGTTAAAAACTTATAGCTGCGTCTCTTACACTTTTCAACAGGTAGTTTTTTAAAGCTATTTTTATTCAAAACTGTGGACAAGCGATTTAAAAGAGAGCATTTTAGTCAATTTTCTAGAAATTCTTAAGAGCTATCTGCGTGTCCATAAACATGCAATGACAAATAAACCTGTTGCACACAAGGA
>ENA-UOTX01001397-UOTX01001397.1-compost-metagenome-genome-assembly--contig:-NODE-1397-length-18269-cov-13.774956_pt1 | contig 18269 bp, 8 predicted proteins | sample MGYA00238143_ERZ746982 | MGnify/ENA primary metagenome ERZ746982 (study PRJEB28758, sample SAMN06268862) | compost metagenome | isolation source: single cell | place: USA: California, Emeryville, Joint... | reverse complement strand
GATACAGAAGTTCTCGCTTCATCTAAAGTAGTCCCTTCCGCTGCAGAAACAGAGACAAAAAAGGCATTTTACTCAAACGAGGAGAAACCAGCCGCACTCTTTAGTACTCTACCTTATTACAGCATGGCTCTCTTCTATGCATTTATCTGGTACACTATCGCCAAATGGCAGCAGCCATGGCTCGGAGCTTTCGTGTTGTTTGTAGCCGTGCCTCTTGGAGATGTAATTCTTCCAGAGGATTGGCTAAATCCAACGGAAAAGCAGAGTAAACAACTTGCCGATGACATTTATTTTAAAATTCCTCTTTATGTTATCGTCATTATCAACTGGATATACTACTTTTGGATCCTCAACTACCTCACTCAAAATTCATTTGGCTTCTTTTATACTGTAGGAGTGCTTTTCATCTCTGGAGGGCAAGTTGCGACGATATTTCCCGTGTCACACGAATTAATACATAAGCAGGATATGCTAGGGAGGCTTGTTGGAGGTCTGTCCTTGACTCCAATGCTCTACACGCACTACTTTATAGAACATCAGTATGGCCACCATAGACATGTTGCAACTCCATGTGATGGAGCTTACTCAAAGCTCGGAGAATCTGTATATTATAACGTGCCACAAGCTATCAAAAAGGTTTTCTTTTCAACCTGGGAGATTGAAAAGAGAAGACTCTTGGAGATCGAAGAATGCTCGACTCATTGGCATCCAAAAAATCGCATGATCTGGTACGTCATCAGTTATCCTACATTCCTTGCTTTTATCTATGCAAAGTTTGGGCTTTACGGTATGGAGATAGCTTTATACTTGGCTTTTCAAGCTGTCGTATTTTTGGAAGCGATCAACTACATTGAGCATTATGCTCTTGAAAGAAAGGAAATCGCACCAGGAGAATATGAGAAAGTCAATATCACTCACTCTTGGAATGCTCCTCATCGACTTTCAAATTATCTTCTTTTCAAGGTGCAGAGACATTCTGATCATCATGAAAACGGCTACAAGCCATATCAGACACTCGCTTCGTATGATGGAAGCCCAACGCTTCCTAATGGTTACGCATTTTGTGTTCCCTTGTGCTTCTTCCCAAAGTTCTGGTTCAACACGATAAATCCTTATGTGATAAAATATAGAAAGGGAGAGAAAATCACTACGGCAGAGCAGGCAAATGCGAAAAAATGGATGAATATGTTTTTGGGATTAGTCACAACAGTATTTGGATTATTAATGGTTCTAGGGTTCATCTTTAAGCCTTAAATAAGTTTATATTAATATTATTATTTGCGTTCAGATAATGGCAAGCCAGAGAATCTACATTACATAAATATTAAATCTAAAGACAAGTATGATAAATAGAATTGAGAGAGATGAGTGCTAAAAATAAATCTTTACTGCTTCTGCTATTTGGGATCAGCCATTAGTTATGTTAAAGTATAACATATTTTTGTCCTAACAAATAAAAATTGCTTGATATTTATCATAAATATCTTTTAGAGAGCAGTATTTTTCTTCATTTACTTTTAATTTCTAAATTGAGCAGGCTTTACTAATCCTGGATCACCTCCAGTATAGCTAGTGAGAAAAAACCATAAAATAACTAAAGACATAAATTAGAAGTTGATAAATTATCACATCAACCTTTTTTCTGAAGCTACCAGACTTTATTACATAGACATTTCCATATAAGGAGACAAAACTACGTTGATAAACAAAATTCACCATCAAAGATTATCTATTCCACATCAAAATAATAAGAATTTCCTAAAATGAATCACCTAGCTATCTGCTTGGATTTTCTTCTCGATTTTCCCAATTTGCTCAGTGAGTTGCTGAAGATTCAGAGATATCTGCTTAATATCTGGATTCTGAATCATCCTATCACTCTTCTTCGAAGGATCATGACTCAGGTTCTTCACACCCTCTTGGACTACAGGTAAATTCAATCCTTAATTTCAGGCCCATATTGAAACACTTACTTAAAGGATAAAAAAACTCGAAACATTGCATAATTCCAATAAATTTTTCCCCTCCTAACTTCGGCCATACGTCCTCAAGGCTCTCTGTCCCTGTAAGATTCTACACAGAGTCAATTGCCGCTGAATACACGCAATTTTAATTTACTTTGAATGGGTTACGAATGAGGTTTTTCGTATTAGGATTCGCCTTTAAGCCCACTCCGCAATTATCGAGCAATTTAAAAATATTCTCATACTTCTCCTTCTTCCTCTTATATCTTCTGGGAGCTTTGCCATTCGCATGCTCAAGCGACTCTCTCTTCTCTTGCTGCTCAGAGTCGGATTGATGATTTGCTTCATCAGCTGCTGCTGCTCCACGTCCTCTTTTCTTCTTAACTTTCGACCTCGTTTGCCTATCAAGAGTTTGATTTAACCGCTCCAGCATTTCCCGTTCATATTGCTTTGCTTTATCTTCCTAACCACATTGAATCAGAAACCTATTCTGAGATGGGAAGGTTATTACGTCGAGTATCCAATTTGTAGGGGATATCTTGATGAACGCATCGCAGGACGTAAGCAATCCGAGAACAGTCTTCCTCACATCTCCCTGTTATCAACCAGGACTGTTACTGCTAATGAACTGTTAAATGCTACTGTATATTTAGACCCATCCGTTCTGTGGAGGTTATCATAGTTCGCTTTGACGCCTTCGATGAGGGTATCCAAAGAACATTTCGAGTTTTCCCGGATTTTTTGGATCAAGTATCCTTAATATTTTCATTACGAGTCTCCTAAAGGAGGGTTTACCTGCTAGCGTAGTACTTAAAAGGTTATTTTTCTCCCTGGATGCTAAATCTTGAGACAAAGAGACTTTCTCGGTTGTTATCTGCTTGATTTCGGAATGAGGAAAGGTGCTGGTTGCTTTGACTCGCTCTTTGGGGATGCTGGCAATATTTTGAATGAGTGAGAGAGGGAGAAGAGTACGGAATCGCTTCTTGCGAGCTCTGGTTGCTAATCTCGTCCGTCGATGGCTTTCTTTCCGGCGTTGGCTAATATTAGAGGGAAGAAGTTCAAGAAACCATCGAGGATTCACGGGTTTGTCTTACCATAGTTCGTTTTTGGGCGCTTGACTTTTGAGAGAACAGTATGGGTGGGAGATCCTTCTTTGTATTCATACTATCGAAGCGAATTCCCGCTAGACTAATCAAAACAAATAAATTAAATACAGAAAAACTTTCTGATACTTAGAGATCTTATGTCTCAAGTTTACGTCAAAAGCAAAGGCTTAGAGCGTAGTCAATTTTCAAAATACAACAATTTCCTTTACTATGAGTGTGATGCTGCTAAGTTCCTTCTTTTTGTCAAGGAATTTCGCATATTTTCCAATTTAATGCAATCAAATCAAATGTTTTCCGGGAGGTTAGATATTAAATTATAATTTGCTAGTAACAAGGCTAATTTATTAACAGCAACTGATCACCACTTTGGACCGACCATCTTTTCAATTTGAAAGCTTCTGAGATTGGTTGATTTCAATTTAAAGTACAATACTATATGGTAAAGTATCTGGTATTCGAAGTAAGAAAGTTTGAAATATCATCTTAGGTTGCCGTTTTGTCGAAACGCCTCCTCCCAATGCGTAGCAAATCGCTTTGCGAGTCCCGCTGAAACGATTATAGCACTAGCGCATAGGCTTATGTCTCTTGACAAAGAACTGTATTTACAAAATCGAGATTGATCGCTGGCGCTTGAATATCTAAACTACATATAACAATTTTGCACAAGTGAGAAAGAAAAAAAAGAATTTACATTATGACATTCATCAGAGAAATAAAAAATAATCAGAAGCTCCTAAAAGATAGATGGAATCTAAATAATTGAGATGGCTAGATGGCTATCATTTCTCTCGCGATCGGTTGAACGTTCAACTTAGTTTTCTCATTGACTGAGAAATCTATCCATGAGATCCTGACAAGTATCCGTAGTTCTTAACAGATAGTGAAGCATCACGTTTCTTTTCTGCAATTCCTTAATCTCCTTGAAAGCAGCTTCTAACTCTCGATTCAGCATCGCTAGCGTAAGTGTCTGATTTTTTTCCACCTTAAGTTATTCATTATTCATGCATGGTAAGCAATATTACTTCTTCACTAGCTTCAAAATCTCTCGAGGACTCGATCGACTGTTTTTTCACTCTTTTTCGTCCTAAGCCTTCCATCTTCCTTTGGAAGATAAACTGATCCTCTCTCGATAAGTCAGGATGAAAGAAAGCGTATTGAATGTGAGGGTCGTTATGGGTTATTCTAAAAAAACCGACTGCTTCCATCTAGAGCGCGTTGAGGCAGGAATCGGCACGAAATTTTACTTTTTTCAAAAATTTTGGAAATGTTAAACATTTCTCCCACGAAGGCAGCAAATCCTTCGCAAATTTTTCTTGATCGTTCAGAAAGAGATATTCTCCATCATCGCTCCAGCAAATAATTTCTTTATTGATCGCGTCCTAAGATACCATTCATGGATCTATTGAAGTGATCAACTTTACGTGTATTATTTTGAAAACGAGCGATGAGTAGCAAGAGTCTGTGAGACCTTTCCAAATAAGACGACTTCTGACAAGTTTCTCCTTCAAACTTTTTGGTTCAATCTGTATCATTTGATTTTTTTCAGCAAATATTTTATTAATCAACTATTTAGGTGAGAGGTTGCTTGGAGCGCACCCTTTATTGGCGCTCCGTTAATTGATTTGAATGGATTTAATTAAATCAAGATTACTTATTAACCTAATCGAACGCTTCTTAAGAACCGTTCCGATTGTATAGGTATTTGCATGCTTTATCTTTTTGTTAACTGGTCTGTTCTTAAAGAACATTGTTAGATCCAACTCATCAGGAACCCCGCTAATACTCACTAGAAATTGGCGGTGTTTTGAATTTAAACTTGAAAATGCTTCTTCGGAATCCAAAAAGATAAGAGGAGAAGTGTTTGAACCTTCCATGTTTAGTTTTTTTTCAAAGAATGTTCAGATAAGGGTTGAATGCTACCATTATTTGGTATGTTTTTGATTTTATCTCTACGACCCCCTTGGATTAGGAGCGGGTTCTTCTTGAATTTGAAAACAGAATGGGAGAAAATTTTTATCTACAATTATTTAAATCGATAAACTACTTCAAGAGCTTTCAGCTGCAACATAACTTGAGCGAGCACGCAAGCACTTTTAGAGACAAAACTTGCTTCATTTCAGCAGTCACACAATCTCATTTCTAAGCGTTGTACACAGAGCGAACACTCACATAAAAACGCCAGTAAATTAGAAGAATTCTTTCATCGATTCTATGTTCGAAATTAGAAGCATCTGACTCATGGGCGGAATTCCACATAAATAAAATTTATTCATGCTTCTTCGATTCCGAATAGCAATAGCGTTGCAAACCTTAATAATTTGAATTACTCAATTAGTTCGTAAATTTCTTCATTCTTTCAGAGTTTCGAATCCCTAAACCAAATTAGTTAGACCAGTCTGCATGAAACTATCCAGCTCTGAAATGGCTATCTCTTATCGCTTTTTACAGAAATGGAGAAATTTCTCGTTATTCCAGAGAATTGAAAAATGTTGTACAATGGATGCTTCTTTCAAGGCATCTTCCAGTGATAACCATTTCATATTAATCGATGTGTTTCTTTGAGTTCCAGAGGCTTTAGGCGAGATCCAAATCAAACCAGAGAGAATGGACTTAAGCCAACGTCAAAAAAGGTGACTAAATGTCTCCACGAGCCACATGAAGAGAAGTTCACTCAGAACCCATCTTAAAGTCTATCATCTCGGCAATTCTTATTTCGGACTGGGAGATGATGAATAGCGAGTTGATATCTTTATTTAAATGAAAGCTTATACCTTGCAATGAAGTTAGATTGAGTGTTTTGGCTCTGTTGAGATCGATGGTGCAGGAAACCTTTTCTTCATATGGGAAAAAAAAAAGCTTTTTTGACAATATTTAAAAATCGAACCTGTTTATTGTAAGTGGTTGCGTCAGTACGCGGCATTCCAAGCAAGAGTTTCTTGGAATCCTGCGATAAATAGTAAATAATCATCTATTTTCTGGCTAATGGCAAATGGACTGTTCTTTGATTCAAAATTTAATAAATCATACTTTTCAACAGACCGAACAACAAAGAACTGGTACTTTCCAAAAAATACAACTTTTGTAAAGATAACCTCAGATTGATGATATTGAAAGTATTTCCGTGAAACTCTCATGACTCCACGGTTTCATGAGACAAAAAACTTGTTATTGTCTCTGCTAGTTGAGAATAAAAAGGGATTTATTAAATTAAACTGAGATAAATTTCACAACCGCGCGTCATTCAAAGGAGATAACACATGGGTAGAAGGAAGATATCTATTAAAGCGATCAGTGACAAGAAAGTCAAATACGTACTGTTAACATCTTGGTCTTTATAGCTAATTCGCTTCTTTTCCCTCTAAATTCAGAGCACTTATAACAAAAGAAAAAATGGGCTTATCAAAAAAGCGGCAGAACTGTCAATGCTTTGTGATGTGAAAATGCTGCTGGTATTTGAAGACCTCAACGGAGAGATCATCAGGTACTCAACGCATGGTATTTACGACCCAGAGGAGTATTTCAAAGACGCTTGGAGTCATACGGAACGCTCATTTACTGCAAAAGACGTATAATTTTCTTCTAATAACCGCAGCGATTGATAACACTGGCTCTTGGCGTAGTACCCTGATTTTTTCAAAGTGAAGCAGTATAAAAAAGTCCTTGAACGCAGAGAAAAACGCATGGTGATTCAAATTATCAAACTTCAAATCTAATGCCTTCTCTCACTAGGCCGAGCAGGGGTTTAGTCCCAAGCAAGAGAACTCTGAGGACTCGGATGACGAAGATCAGCCGGTTCCTTTAAAGTATAGATGCGCCTTTCCTTCGAATAACATAATATTTGTAACAATCAGAGAGAAAATCGTGCCTAAGTCCAAGCTGAAACGCTCGACACCCAGTGCTAAGGCTCTAGCAAAGGAAACCAATAAAAATGGCGAGGAAAACGATCAAAAGGTTGCAGGACCTAATGGGACGAAGCCGATGTTGCAACAGAATATTGGGATGCAGAAGGCTGGTGGGATGGGTGAAGGGATCCCGAACGAGCAGTTTTTAATGGCTGGTGGGATGAAATTCGAAATACCAGACAATTTGCTCAGAACGCCGCAGATGTTCGGGTTAGCAGACCCAACGAAATACGGACTCGGTGATAAGCCTCCTTTAGGCCTTCCGAACCTAATGGGTCCTGAATTTGGGCTAGATATGCGTTCGCCAAACATCAATTTTTTGAATGAGCAACTGATGAAACCAGGTATGATTTCCCAAAGGTTGAGCCAGGACTTTGGGGCGTCACCTCCGATCCAAAATAGCTTTTCATTAAATGACACTCACGATGCTTTTGCTGCGCCAAGGAACAGAAAAAGCTCGTTTGAGAACTATTTTCATTATCTACCGAACCCTGGAGAGGATCCGAATAATATGTGGAAGAACGTTGATAAGTACCGTTCATCGCAATTCCCAATGATTGGAGGACATGGAATAGGCAATTTTCTCGGTTTCAATGGGGCTGGGTATAACCAAGCTCCGTTTATGTTGGACGAGAACTACGGAGGAAATGCGAGGTATGATATGAGCCAATTTGATCTTGGTACTGGAGAGATGCGAGGAGCTGATCCAAACAAACGCGTGAAAAAAGAATAGAGTTAGAGCACACTATTTTTCTTAATAATTTTTTTATCCTCATTAATGTTAAGTGGAGACGTCATTGCTTATTGGCTACTCTGATTGTGTTTAATGTTTTTTTCTCGTATTCATTGTATCAACCGCTTGAGTACTAAATTTTTCAAGAGAAACAGGTTCAAATCATCAGTTGTGCGAATGAGAACTCTATTGCTATGAGGCTTCACGTACTTTGATTTTCTATTCAAAAAGAAAACTCGACTGTGAGAACGGCAGCAATTATATCCAGGAATTGATATTGGTTTGGAAGGAAGGAATTTAAAAGCAATTATAAAAGGCAGAACGAGATTGTGATTTTCAAGCTGAACGTCCTCTAATTGAAATTATTCAGAAGTATAAATTGTATTATTGCTTTGTTGTTGGATGCTTATCAAACTTTTCAAGTTAATTATTTACCAAATAGGTACACAGAAAGGAATGAAAGCCGATTTGGCTAACACAGAGGTTATGGAAACAAATCGAGGAATTTAATTGAGAATTTTGTGATTAAGCAATAATAAACCGATTTTTTTAATGTTTTCATGATGAAGTAAGCCAACTGAAAGAAATCCCAGATATGCAGCATTCAGGCAGTTAACTAATAACAGCAACGAGAATAACAAACACAACAATGGGTTACTAGAGTTCAACAAAATTCAATTTTGAATTTTTGCCAAAAAGAGCTCTCCGAGCACTTTTTCTTTCGTTTTTTGCACTCTGAAATTCGTAAATCGTGATTTTTTCGACATGCCTCCAAGCAGAATTGCGCCCGATTGTGATTGCAGATTTCCATCCCATTTGAGTTCCCCCTAGGTCTCCCTCTAGGACTCTCAATTTTTTCCATGACGTATTCCTTCCTATCTCCGCCCATCCTTCGTCACTAATGGAGGTTAGTCTCAGATTTAGTTCTTCCAGATTACTCCAGGCCGCGTTTCTTGCAAGAGCAGCAGCGCTTCTATTGCCAAGTTCATTGCTCCTCAAAAGCAATTGTTCTAACCGCTCCCAAGAAGTATTGTTCCCGATCGATGCTCCGCCTGTATCCCCAATTGCATTTATTGATAAATCGAGGACTTTCAAATTACGCCAGGTGGAGTTGCTCCCAATAGCATGAGCGCTTTTATCCCCCAAGCTGCAGTCACTCAATCGGAGCTGCTCTAGATTGCCCCAGGAGACATTCATCCCGATCGCTGCTCCGCCTTCGTCACTGATGGCATTTATCGACAAGTTAAACACTTTTAAGTTATTCCAAGTCGAATTGCTGCTTATCACGATCGCTCCCTTCTTTCCAATCCGATTTGAGGACAAGTTGAGCTCCTCTAAGTAAGCCCAGGAAGTATTGGCTCCGATGGCTGCTGCACCATCATCTCCAATCTCATTCCGTGACAAATCCAAAACTGTTAGCCTTTTCCAAGTAACATTGCTGCCTATCACACTAGCTCCACGAGACCCTATATCATTGCAGCGTAAAATCAGTTCCTCTAAATGAGTCCAAATGGTATTGGCTCCGATTGCTGCCGCCGCTTCGTCATCGATTCTAGCCAACTCGATATCAAGCATCCTCAAATTTTTCCAAGTGGGGTTATTTGCAATGGCAAGAGCCCCTTGACTCCCTATCCGATTTCGTCGTAATCTCAGGCACATTAGATTGCTCCAAGCGAGGTTCTTTCCCAGCGCCGCTCCTCCTTCCTCAGTGATGTCATTACCTGTTAAGTCGAGTGCCTTCAAATTTGTCCAACTGGTGTTCTTTGACAAGGCAACAGCTCCTTCGTTTCCAAACTCGCAATCGGAGAGGTCAATTTCTTCAAGCGTTGGGAAATTATTAAGCTTCACGATCTCATCTATAACTCCCTCCTTGAGGTCATTGCGGCTAAGAATGAGGACCTTTAGGTTTTTCCACGATGTGTTGCTTCCAAGCACCTGAATGAATTCCTTCTCAATTTTGTTTGATGTTAATTCCAATGTTTGAAGATTTCCCCATTTTGAGTTCTCGTTCAGCTCTTTAATTAACTTCTCAGGCATGCAACCTGATCCAAAGCTGATTTCTTCTAATCCTTTGTACTCCAGAAACTTCTTTACCATTCGAGGTTCGGAGTTGAGATTGCATTCCGATAAGTTTAATCTTTTGATGCTACATCTGTCATCTTTTCCTTGAATAGCCGCTTCAAAGATTTCTTCGTTTCTTCTTTCAACCCATTTGTAAAGCTGTCCGAACTTTTCTTTCGTAATCAAGCACGCCTTATTGGAGTTTCCATTTGTGCCGACATGCACACCAACAACATAGTACTGATTTTTTCCTTGCTTGCAAAATATTCCACTTCCAATAAGACCTCCAGCGACTGCTGGAATATCCAGTTGGTAGTGAATAAGGCCTTTTTTCTCATCATACTCTGTGATTTTCCCTTCTTGCTGCCATTGTTCAAATTGTCGTGCGTTCTCGTTTTCTTTGTGTTCTTCCTCCTGCAGTCGAAATTCAGGGTATCCGGCGATATAAATATCTCTCTCGACAAGTATCTTCGGATCGGCAACTGCGCACACACCAAAATACCCTGTTTGGGTACCTATTGGCTTCTTTAGCACCAATAGAGCATAGTTATTGTCATCAATATCGACTTCATTTGATTCATTCTCTACATCTTTTTCTCGCTTTCGAGCAACATAGCTCTCAGGTGCATAGATATCATCAATTTCGATTTCTTCGAATGGCGCTTCATCTTTGGCTGCTGCAGAAACGAATCTGAGATATGGATATCTCTTTCTGATCGGTTTTTCGTTGTTATAAACATTGCAAGCAGCGGTCAGCACTAAATCTTTTGAAATCATGATTCCAGATCCCCATCTCGCAGTCATTGTTGCTGTTGTTGATTCATCCTCAGTTTCTCTGATGATAATAACACCATGGACACTTTGAGGAAATGAAGTGGGATTCGGAAATGTAAACATATTATTATCCTTGATAGGATCGGTTTTCATTTCTTGCTGGGAGGCATCAGGGTTACAAAGTGGTCCAATTCTTCTGTAACGTAGTTTTGAGTTGCTCAAATTCTTGGAAACTCTGAAAAGACCTGGTCCAGGAGGCTGAAAGCAAGGAGAATTTGTCTGATCGGTGCCGTACTCTATCCCCTTAAATGCGGTCAATTCTTCTTTGATAACTTCCTCAAAACTCTTTTCTTTTTTTGGAGCGTAGCTTTTGAACGATCCGAACATAATTGAGGCTTGTTGGTTTTTCCTCAGAGAAAATTTAACGATTATAATAGTTAGAAAATTTTAACTCAAATCGATTCCTGTTAATACGTATATATATCAAATGATTTTATTTCTTTCAAAGATAAGTCAGTCTTGCCTTCATAAACAGAGTTATCAAGTGCCACTCAAGATTTTCTCGAGGCTAAAGAGAAGCGCCTTAAAGAAGAAGCGTTACATCTAGAGAGAGAAGCTATAAAAATCGCGGTTAATGGAAACCCATTAAAAATAAAGCCAAGATCGACCCAACTTGTTGATCTAATGAACTAAATGAGCACATAAGGTGTCTAGAGAGGCAATAAGAAATGATTAGCTGTTGGATATTTTGAATAATTATACCACCAGTAATTTTGGATCACCCAATGATAGTAACTTATGAGATTTTTTTAGTATTTCATAAAGGATTTAGATGAATAAGTCATATTAATTGTAAAGATTAATCATCTATAGGCATATCTCTATCAAAATAGAAAATGAGTACATTCAACTGCATATTATTTCTATCAAAATGACTTCAAATCGATGTGTGTTGTTCTTAAATAAGTGCAGTCGTCTTGAGTAAGAAGCTCTTCTAATCGAATAATGAAGAATGAAAGAAAGATGAACTCAATATCCAGTATTCAACTTTATTTGCCTCAGCCAAACTAATGGAAGAATGCTCACTGATGATGAGAAGAAGCCTAAATAATCCATCACATTCACTTCAAGGTCACAGAAAATCACGTGACACATTTGCTTTTTAAAATTTTCGAAGAGTCCGATTGAAAAAATTGACTTCTTTGTTTCACGAATATTTTGTTGTTTTGAAACTCCTCATTGCTGGTCAATTAAATATTTTCTCGATCTCACCTTATGGTCTTAGAAATTCAGATGGAAGCTGTTTGTTTTCTCGCTTTCTCAAGCAAGAATTCTTTTGAGATATGTATTTCATCCAAAATACTTTCAAGAATTATAAAATAGGTATCCAACGATTCGAATGATGGAGCGTTCGCGGAGCTATGAGTTGCCAACTTTCCATCCAACCTTGGCTATTTCTTCATATGAGTGTCTGAATTGTTATTCTTTAGTGTGGAAAATATCTCAAAAGGTTAATGAACTGAAAAACTTGACAATCACATATAAGATGGCATAAGCAAGACCTGCAGTCCTATGAGAGAGCGAGAAACCATCAAGTTATCTGAGGAATAATCGTATAATAAGCTCCACCCAATGCACACCTCAAGTCGTCCCATAAATCCAAAACACTGAAAAGACATGAATAAAGGATAATTTGCAAGTATTTCTATTGACTTGAGAATTATATTTGTACTTCTCACAATCAATCTTTCTCCACAAACACCAAGAAAAAAGTCGCATCGATACATTCAAATATGCAAGAAAGAGGAAGTAATTTTTTCATAATGTTACTTCCACTTCCCTCGAGAAAATCATTCAGCTAAATACTCTTTTAACAAAATGATTTTTTGACGAAGATTGAGCAAATAATACAATTCTAAAAATTCTCTGAAAACTCTGAAAATTTCTTCGATTTCGTGATTCCTTGATGTCTAGTGTCAGGCACCTGTATATAATAAGAAGCTCAGGCTTCAAGAATTTAGTGTTTTTTCCGTTCTCAAACTGAGATTTGTTGGAACAAGTTGAATAAAGTTTTTTTTTGAGAGTTAGACAATTCTGAGTTGAGGGGACTTAAATTTTGGAAAGACATTACTTTCATGAATTGTTGTTTCTCATGGATTATATATTATTTCGAAGTAATAATTCTCCTGCCCTTTCACGAACGCAATTAAATCAATTGAACTTGTGAATATCGTGAGCAAGGGAGAAATGAATCTTTTTGCATTGGTGGGTTAGAAGTGATTAACTTTTCACTGGGATTTTGGGAACTATGACAATATGCCGCCACCCATTGGAGAGTCAGAGCACCTGTGTGGTTAACAATGTAATGTGTTGAATCCAGGTATCAGTATCGAAGCTGTTTAGAATAATTATTGTTGTTATTACTGATAACTCTGATCGATTAACAATCTAACAATATATCAAATACTTGGATGAATAAAAATAATGTAACTATCCTTTTGTCTCTTTTTGCTAATTCAGGACTCATCATGATCTATATATGTAATTTGTGTTATATTGCCCTAGGCTACTGATTCAACTTTGTTGTCTATTTGTTTATAGTTCGACAACTCTTAGCTGGGATTTCTTACTTACGAGAAGCACGAATGAGAACAAAAATATTCAGACGTATGGATGATTAGAAGTCCTAAGGTCAGGATTACTTAACCTAATTCACAGAGCCATTATCTGAATTATGCTGCTTGGCCGACATTCTTGAGAGTAATTCTTGTTCTCTTGGTCCTTTTCGTTTCATGTTTATCTAGATGAAGCACACTGAACAGGCAACGTCTATATGATTTTTGAATGACAATCATGTATTTTGAAATAGATAATTTACTTTCATCTGAAGTGTTTCCAGAATAAAACATTTTTCCTGTTTTGAAGTCCAGCAGTTTTACTGTTTTATCACATGAAGCACTTGCAAGCTTATCGCCGCTCGGACTCCATCGCACACAGTTAATAGGACCTACAATAAATATTCAAACATTAAATCTTTGTTTAAACAAATCCAAATTATTACCTGAGTGAACGTCATCAAAGGTTTTAATAATCTTTGATTCTCGCTTATCAAATATTTTGGTCCTCTGATCTCGGCCACCAGAAGCCAATAGATTCCCATCGTTTTGGCATACATCAATCCAGACTGTCGCTTCATATTAACAAATTAAATATGCTCAAATTTAAATAATGAAATGAGGAGAAGTGAAGCGAAAAAAGACATGAAATTAATCTCCCAATTTACTTTAAGACAAAAGAAACAAGTCCTTCTTCCCTTAATTTATTGGAAACTAATCATGCATGAAGTGAAAAATTTGAATTCACAGAAGAGAAAAAACAAAATATAGCTGCAAGTACCTCTGTCAAGTTTTACCGGACTCTTTAAAGTGAGAGTTTTCTTCTCAGCATCGAGGATATTGAGTTGTCTGCGATTGTACTTCACGAATATCAGTGATTCGTCCGCATTGGTACTCCATCTGGAACGGCACATTAAATCTTATAAATTAGTTTAAAGATGTGAGTGAAATTAATATCGCCAAGAGTTTAATGATTTATTGTAGTGTAGCAGAGAGAAAAATACTTTCAAATAGAATTACCCATGCGGTTGAATTCCATATGGAACCTGTAATTGTTTGAGTTTACTTCTGATATTAGACACACGCCTCTCCAGTCAATGATGGCTACATATTCTCCAGTAGGATTGAAATCAAGACCGCTGATCACGTCCTCTAAAGAGTCGAGTAAATTCGACGTATTGATTATGATTGATGTTTACCGTGTTGGGAGTGCCATTTTGACTTGCGGATAAGTTTAACAATATCTTTGGTCTTGGAGGCATTAGAATCAACGTTGAAGAGATGGTAAGAAATTTTTTTCTTAAGAGGAACTGCACTGAGGATTCCTCTACGTGAGTTATATGTTATATCTCCATAACCAGTGTCTAGAGAGAAAATGCCATTCTTCAAACATGACGGTGAAAATAATTCTACCGTCTGAGACTTCTTCAAGAGAATAGATTTCCTTGATTTGATCTTTTTTTGAGATATCAAATACCGCCATATTGGCTGACTCAAGGCAGTTATGATACAGAGATACAAGTAATTTTGTGTTTGGTATTTCCTTCACATGTGTCCAACCATCGTCTAAAAATAATACCGCATATCAGCCTCAAGATAATTTTAAAACTATGTTTTACTTGTGCCACTAATTTTAACTCCATCAAAACTTGCATAACTTTGCTTCGTGTTGAGGTCAACAATGTCGATCTTATTGGCATATTGCGAGTAACAAGCAAGTAAAGTTGGAGAACCCATGGTTGTCTCTTCTACTGAAGGTTAGATAATTTTGGTAAATGAGCTTGCTTAGACTCGAAAATGAATTTACCAGTATTAATGATATTCCTTTGAGGCGATGTGGCTTGCTCTCTTTTGCCCGAGGATTGTTTCATTTTTTCAATCTTTGGTTGAGATGAAACTTGCGCTCCAGGCTCATTACTTTGTCTCCATTCTTCAGCAACTACGTCCACTCTCTTTTCAGGATGGTGCAGCATTGCTTTTTCAAATTTATTAAGAGTACAGCAGATTTTTTGTTTAATTTTATTTAGTGATCAAATCGATCTTGTTTATATAGCTAAAATTTAATTAGAATAAAAAACCTTTCTCAAATATAATTAATCTCGAATAATCACACCGCCTAACACTTATAAATTTCTTGGCTCTCAGGATCACTCTTTAATAATTTTGTTTAAAATACATTTTCTCGCACAAGAATTGATTCGAAGCTTCAGATTGATTTACTGATCTAAGTTTCCAAAATGGGCTCAAAGCGAGTAAATTTTTCAAATTACCATTAGCGCTACCTCGAACTGAAGAAACTCTCAGGTGCGAGGAAGCTTCTACTCAAAACGCATTTTCAAAAGAGTATACACCCTCAAATATTAGTAGGCATTAAACTTAAAATAAGAATGTCTGTTCTTTCGAATTACAACAAGAGAATCAATGCTGCTGAAACAACGTAATATCATATTCGAGAGTTGCCGATAACTTTTTGAGAGGGATAAAAAATTATTTGGAAATTATAACTATTGTAGAAAGTGCTGTGTATTGCTTGTTTACTAGCCTCAAATAAATCCACAAATCTCGCAAAAATCAACCGTCAATAAAACACTTATTTTTCAAAGAAGAAAAAAGCTAGAATCAAATCTATTAGAATTTCAATTTCAAGTTGTTTTTCAAACCTGCTCTAATTTCATTTGAAAAGATGATAAATTCCGCGAACTAACAATTTCTTTTCGATCAAAATACTTGAACGAACTGGTTTCTGGATCTTGTGATCATTTGAAATTAATTGTGAACTATTGCTACTTTGGATGCGATTCTTCTCTTATCTATTTGAGATTTGGTTCTAAGATGAAAAATCGTTCAATCGCTGGATCTCTAGGCTGAGCAATATAATTTTATTCTCATAATGAGATAATTGGTGATTCAGGCCTTTCAACTCATGATTCAGCCGGTTATTTTCATTTTGGGCTTGGCTCTGATTAATTTCAACCTTAGACTTCTCAGCCTCTATTTGCTTTCGCTCATATTCATGCTGCTCAAACTGTTCACCTAACTCTTTTCAAGGGCAGCTTTCATTCTCGTCTCCCAATGATTATTTATGGCTTCAAGACGTTGATTGTGGTGGTTATCCATTATTCCAATCTTACTCTCAAGCCATTCTATGGCTCTCGCTAATTCATCGTTTTCAGCCCTCAGATTATCGATCTCAGCAATCTTAGCTTAATACGCGATATCGCTTCTTTGTAGAATGTGTTTTTGTGATGGAGCTGATTTGGAGATGGGCACTCTCTTCTTCGAGACTAGACAATTGAAGGTTCAAGTTCTTGATCATTATTCTATTTTTTTCTTCCTCGGCATCTCTGCGCTGGCTATCTCTAACAGTAGTAATCTTAGACTCTCAACTTCCTTTTTTGCATTGAGTTTAAAATGATTAAACTGACTTTGGCTTTCGTCTATTAATCGTTCGTGTTCAAGTGGTTTTCTATTGAATTTATCAAGCATGGCCATTTTATTTCGATTCTTGACTAACTCTTCTTTGTTACGAATCCGTAATTCTTCAGTTTCTCTTTCTTTCCTTTCGAGAACAGATGACAAACGTGAGTTCTCATCTTAAAGCTGAGAGAATTTAGATTTCAATTGCTGATTCTCTTGAGACAGTTGTTCAAGTTCAGTTTCAACTTCATGCATCCCTTCGATTAGAATGTCGTTTTTGCGGCTTGAATTGGTGGCATTCCTAGGCCAACATATTATTCTCGATTTCTTTTTTCATGCTTCTACTCCTATTTCCTTTTGGCGCAGAGAGCTTTTCAGCTGAATGTTTTGTTCGGACAAATCATATCCTCTGCTATTCACAGGACTTGCTTCTCTTCCTCTGTATGAACTGATACTCCTCCTTTCACTCTGACGGGGCTAAGAATCAGCATCTTGAAGGCGTAGTCCGTTTTTCAGTGTGTTGATAGTTCTCAAAAGCTCTGGAACTTGTTCAGAGTTGATTTTTCTCAACTCACTCGAATCTTCCGGGAGCAACTCGTTTTGTCTTTTGAGTTCATGATTCAAGCGGCTGAACCTTTCTGTCACTCTTTCTATCCTTTGCAAAGCCAATTCTCAAGAATTTTTGTTTTTCAATCGCACCATTCAAGAAGTTGTGAAGTCGTTAATGTTTTGGCGAAGGCTTAGGGAATAGGACCTCGTTCAATCAGAAAATTTTGGAAGAGTGAAAACCCTAGAGCAAATGTCTGTTGACAAACCTGTGGGCATGTTTTTTCTTAAAGGCTCAAATTCCTTCATTATTTGTCCAGTTTCTTTAGTTTTGTGCTTTTGAATTATAATTAGTATGAATTGTAAATTTTTTCTTTTGAATTGATGCTTCTGTTACCATTCACATCACGGTTTAGAGTCACGATAAAATTTCCACTTAATTTATTCAAAATCAAATCACTCAAGTATCTCTAAACACTAAGCACAGTGTCTGTCTATTGCTAATCCTCTTGATTTGTCTCGTTGGTATTATAAGACCCACAGTGTTTACATTTCATCACCACATGGAATTCAACTCCCTCGCTTTTCATCAAGCAGTCCCTGCAATATATCTTGACTTGCTTCATCCTAAGCCCCTTCGGCAACTGCTCTTTTTGTTTTTCTACCTTTTTGTCGAAATAAGCAATTTTTGCGTCGCTCATAAGAGTAATACTGATTTCGCAAACAGGACACTGATTCTTGTAGTTTTTTCCATAATCTTTAAGGCACTTCACATGAATCCAATGCAGGCATCTCTCAAGTAGTAAGATAGGTTTAATGGATTCAAAAAGAGATTCCAGACAAACTGGACAATTAACACCCTTTATCTCGAAACATTTATGCTTCGACTCTACAGCCTTATGAATGCACAAACCGCAAGTGAAACAGTGCGTCTGTTCTTCCTTTTTACCAATGCGGCACATTCCGCAATCATCGCAATGAAAAATATGCTTCTCGAGTGCATCATCATACAATATACACTTTGAGCAATAATATCTCGCAAAGACTTCCCCGCATTTCACGCATTTCTCAGACGGAGCTTGCTCTTCTTTGCAAACTAAACATCGGATCTTCTTGACTTCTGTTCGATTCATTTGTTCGACCTTGCATCC
>ENA-UOTX01001396-UOTX01001396.1-compost-metagenome-genome-assembly--contig:-NODE-1396-length-18272-cov-4.236384_pt1 | contig 18272 bp, 16 predicted proteins | sample MGYA00238143_ERZ746982 | MGnify/ENA primary metagenome ERZ746982 (study PRJEB28758, sample SAMN06268862) | compost metagenome | isolation source: single cell | place: USA: California, Emeryville, Joint... | reverse complement strand
ACTCAGCTATGAGTTGGGATAGGCGATCAACATTGGAAAGGTCTTTGGCAGACACCTCCAAGTATTTCGCTCCTATTCATTCAGCATACTTAATGGCATCCTTCCTTTCTACCTCCCGTTCTTCGATAAGATCGGCTTTATTTCCAACTACTAAAAATTTGACCCCTGCCCGAGCGTATCTCTGAGCTAATTCGTGCCATTCCCTGAGAGGCGATTTGCAATGTCAAAGACAAGAACAACCAGATCAGCTTCTCTGGTATGTACTTTTCTTGGCCTGAAGTGTCCCAAAGTTCCTCTTTGACGACGTTTCCGCCAGCATTCACAGTTTTGGTTCTAAGTCTCGCTCCAAAATCGGATGACACCCCCTCATCAAACGTACCTTCAGCAATTCTCAAGAGTAACAATGTTTTTCCAGTTTTACTGGCTCCAATGAAAAAGATTGTAAGCTTTTCACGAGAATTGGAATATTTGAAAAAGCTGGGAGAATTGGAATAGTTGGAATAGTTCAAATCTTCCTTCGTTTCTTGTTTCTGGACTTGTTTGTTGCCCATATTTTAAAGTAATTTATTTAAACTGGATCATGTAATGATTGGCTGCTCAAGACAAATCCATTATCGAAAAATTATAACGATTTTACAAGACTATGAACAATCTTTTTTGAAATTTTGAGGGAAATGCACTTCCATATGCTCAGAGGTAGTAAGGCCTCATTTTTCAGGGGAAAGCTATTCCCAAGATTCCCTATTGAATGTTTTTATTTTATTTTCATTTTTCCTTTTGTTGAATACATATATTTTAGAATTTGACTAATTACTCCATTTAAATGCAAACGCTTGTTAATTTAGAATTGTTGCTGAGACTAATGTGCATCCACTAGATCAGATGACATCTTAGTAAATAACTCTTTAATATTTTCATCATCCTTTGCGGAAACCTCACAGTATTCTGCTCCTATACTTTCAGCAAATCCTCTCCCCTCATCATAAGAAACTTCTCTCTTGCTTTCCAGATCTGTTTTATTTCCAACCACGGTCAATTTTACTTTCTTAGAAGCATGCGATTTCATTTTCTCCAAATGAGATTGAAGTTTATTGAAAGAGTCTTTGCTGGTGATATCATATACCAATGCTATTCCATGAGCTTCTTGATAATAAGATGTTGGTATTTTAGCCGCATCCCAGATTTGGACCTTAACTTTCTTTTCATTAACATTGAGCATCTTGACTTTAAAATCAACTCCAAGGGTTGGAAAGTAGGTATCACTGAATTCATTATCACCATATCGTATTAGAATAGATGATTTTCCACAGCCAGCTTCCCCTACAAGCAACAGCTTGAAAAGATAATCATAATTCTTTCCTGTGGTTTCAGATTGTGAGTCTTGTTTCACTTTTTTGGCCTCTGATAGACTCATACCATATTCAGCAAGGAGCTGTGGTAGACGATCGACATTAGAAAGATTTTTGGCAGATACTTCCAAGTATCCTGCTCCTATTTCCTCGGCATACTTCATGGCAGTGTCATATGGCACGGTTCTTTTATCTTCAAGGTCGATTTTGTTACCGACTACCAAGAGTTTGATCCCTGCAGAAGCACGGTTCTGAACTTCCTGGTGCCATTTTCTAAGGTTTTCAAAGGAGTCGAGATTTGTCACGTCAAAGACAAGAACGAATATATGAGCATCTTTGAAATAAGTGGTGACCACGGATTTAAATTTTTCTTGGCCTGAAGAATCTTGTATTGTCTCTTTGATGACTTTTCCATCAAGGTCGACAGTTTTTGCTCTAAAGTCAGCTCCGATAGTGGGTGCATAACTCTCTGGAAACGGGTGTCCAGCTATTCTCGAAAGCAAGGAAGTTTTTCCAGTGCAAGGGTCTCCAATGAAATAAATTTTGAATAGATGGTCGGGGGTTCTCTCCGTTTTCTGTTGCTGTTGTTTGTTGCCCATATTTAAATATAATTTATTAGCATTCATCCTGAATTCCGCAACTTAAAGGCTGCAACAAATCAATTTGGTACATTTAGCGAGAGGATTTAAAGCTCATGAATATTTTTGTTTTAGTCTCGTGTTGATGTATATAATATTGCATATCTTTAGATGTATCTTACTTTTTTGTTCAATTTTCGTTAACAATCGTACATATATTTAACAGTTTGAAAACGTACCAACATTAATGTTGTCTTATTTGTTCTAGATCTCTCTTGGAGGCGAGCGCCACTCTCGATTCAGGATTTAGCGAATTATTCTAAATGCTTTCTCTTTCGTTATTCTTGAGAAAAATTCCAAGATGCTTTGAACAAAACTGTTTCCTTCAGCTGACCAAAGAAAACCTCTCTATTGCTCTTTGCATAAACTTAATATTTCAAGAACAAGTGAAATCATACACAAAATCGCTCATTGAACACATTTATTTTCTGTTTGTGGATGTATTTAGTCTCAATTTAATATTTATTTTCTTAAAAATCTATTTAATATTTCTCAGAATCAATCTCGATGAGGTGTGCTAAATTTGGAGTTAGATTTCTTTTTGTAAGCTTCGGCTGAGTTGATTGGAAATCATTTTAATAGGTGAAAGGTAGACTCAACTAAAGCAATTATCGACTATTGCAGGAGAAACCATGGTTTATCCGTAGCTCTCATCTCTGCAAAAGCAGCTTGAGAAATTTCGAGAGGTATGTTACATTAAAGACAAGGATGGCCACATTTTTCTGGACTTGCTACATCCCTTACTTTCTATTGGATGACTTTTCCACTTGAATTTAAAGCGCTGCTTCGGAAATCTATACAATAATAGCTATATGACTCTAGAAATTTGTCATCTGTAGGTTCCAGAAAGTTCGTCAAGGTAGGGATCTCCTTGAGTTTAGTTATCTTTAACCTGCTGCAAATCAATGAATTAATTCATAATACTGTTGATGAAACTTTAACAGAGAGTGAGAAGTGGTATAAAATTATGATGTGTTGCTTCTCATTCGAAACAATTTTGAGAGAAACTCAAATATGATAGAAACTTCGGATAGTTGAGGCGTATCTCAAGGATCCAATAAATTTTACGAAATCTAATAAATTTTTTCGCTGAATTATGTGCAAGAATGGTAGAAGGCTGTAAAGCGAAGAATCTTCAAATTTCAAAACAAAGAAACAAAAAAAGAGAGACAGGTAAATCCATCTTTAGATTTCTCTTAACTCTCTATTACTTTCGAGATTATTTTTGTATTTTGTGCTTAGGTATTCTGGAAATACGCAGACTTTTTGTTATGCTATTATTCGGACTAAATTGGATGAAGCATGAAATAGATTCACTAACTTCTAAGCAGGTGTATCATAAATCTGAGTTAGCTTCCTAGAGAAACTTCCTATTGAGTCCTATTGAGAGCTGACTAGCTCATTCGTCAAGTGAGTAAATAGCTCTTGAATATTCGTGTTATTCTTTGCAGAAGTCTCCAAGAACTCGGCTCCAATACCCGCAGCGAACTTCTTTCCTTCATCAGTGGTAACTGCTCTCTTGTCTTCCAGGTCTGATTTGCTTCCAACAACAAAATACTTCACTTTCTCAGGAGCATTGGCTTTTGCTTCATCGTAAACGGATTGGAGGTTGGTAAAAGTGTCTTTGTTCGTGATATCATACACCAAGACAAATGCCTGAGCTGCTTTATAGTAAGGTAATGTCATGTACTTGTATCTTTCTTGAGAAGACGTATCCCAGATTTGAAGCTTAACTTTTTTGTCGGAGGCATCCACTTGCTTTTCTTTGAAATCCACTACGATTGTAGTGATGTAGGTACTGCTAAAGTAGTTGTCAGCATACTTCAGGAGAATGGATGTCTTTCCAGTATCCATTTCTCCCACAATCAAGATCTTGAAAACATAATCAAATTCGCTCTCCATGTTATATTCCTCAATTTAATTAGCGCTCGAAGTTTAAGAAATTGATTATATCAAAACAAGAATTATGCTGCTTTATAAAGACATCCTAATATAAACTACTGTTTTTGTTGGAATTCTCAATGAAATGACGATATCATTTCACAATTCAAATAATTTAAAATAAATTTATCTATCAATTAAATACAGCTTGAGTCTATAAAGCTATCTCAGTATCAAGGGTTGCTTTTTATGATTTTTTTTTTCCAACTCATAATGGAAAAATGAAAATTTCTGATTTTCTACACTTTAGCATATTTGTCGCCGACATCTTCAGGTAATGGAAGGAGAATCTGCAAGATTTCTTCAATAGAAAAGGACATTGAGCAATTAAAAGCATACTAAGAACACCTTCTATGAATTGTATTCGATTGTTTGGTGGGAATTTCATCCTAATTGCAGATGCGAGGGTACATGATGAAGAATAAAGTTGAATTATTTTACTTTCTCTTCAATACATCTTTTACTTGGAATATTATGAAGAGATACAAGTACGTGTTGTTTAGAACTTTAGATTAGAGCCCAAATAAAGCGGGAAGAGGAAATGAAAAAGCTTAAATGATTTGAGAAAGCTATCTTCTTTTTATGGAAGAGGAAATGAAAATGCTCAAAATGATTTGACAAAACTAACTTCTTTTTATTGTAGCTTGGCAATGAGCAATTTGGAACAGCTCCGCACTAATTCCGTGAAAGAATTAGGCATTTTAAGCTATTGCTCACAGATATGACTATACGAATTTTATTCAGACATTCAAAACATTGATTGAGATTCTGACGATGCTATTTTCGTAATTAAATATATTATCAAATTAACATGATAAAATCAATTACGCGGATGTCTAAGCTTATATTCATTTTTCTCTATGTAAAGAGGACAATTGCTCCTCAGAAATCTCGAAATGATAGTTGTTATCGTGTCATGAGAATTGTTTCTCAGCTTTGAGTCCGATTTTACTTTGAATAGGATTTGAGAAAGATTGCTATTCATAAATTTTTCCGCCATATGTTCAGAAGCTAATCCTCTATTGTTTATGGGATTCTTATCTGTGATTCTAAATTTTGAATCTGTTTTAATTTTCTTGGCCTCAGATGGGTCTCTTGTATTCATACTACATTAAGCAATGAGCTGTGATAAATTATCGATATTAGAATAGGTTCTTGGAAGAGACTTCGAATTATTCAGCTTCTATTTCTTTAACATACCCATTAGCATCATCACATAGTATTTCTCTTTTCTCTTCAAAATCGGTGCTATCACGAACTACCAAGCTCTTGACGTACTGTACTTCTGAGCATCTTTGTAGTATGTTCTGGAGTTTAAAAGAAGTAGAAATTTGTGACCTGAATGGCAAGAAAACGTATACAAAGATACCTACACCTCCGAAATACTGAATGTTGGCTCGTTGACCACTTTTCCAGTGACACCAAAATTTTGGTTTTAACATCCATTCCGGAAGTGGTGTTATGACTCTCCAGAAACTAATCTCCAGTTATTCTCAACACAAGAAAGTTTTTCAGTGTGAAGGTTTCCATGTAAATACATTTTGAATAAACAGTCAGCATCTCTCTCTATTATCTGTTCCTGAACTGGTGATAGTGAAATATTATATCTTACAATTATTCCTGGTCCTTGTAACCTCGATGCTGTGAATATTCTAATTAATTTCTCAAAGATTGATAGTTGGTTTCGGTTGCCTGCTTTTCTTTTTCTCCAGAACATTTATATTTGAAGAGACACAGTTGCGCTGTTAGAAATTAGAATCTTTTGATAGATCAATACAGTAAGATAATCAAACTCCTGAGTTTATCTGATATTATGAATTATCTGGCAAGAGTCTCTTTTTCCTCTGGCCGTAAGGTTAGTTGGATATTTTGGAGCGTTTTTGTGCTGATTCCGTCGAGATTTGGATATGCTCAGCCATCACTCTGGGGTACTGGTCGATGATTTGTAATCAACTATAGGGATGTACTTATCAATTACAGAGATGGCTCAACTTATATTCATTTTTCTTCAAGCAAGCAGGAAAATTGCTGCACAAAATTTTGAGATCAAAGAGGGTTTATTCTGTCATGAGAATTGTTTCTCAGCCTAGATTCTCATCTTTTTTAAGGTGAAATAAGATGCAATACGATGGTAATAGTTATGATAATAAAGTGCACATATTTGAAGGTAAAGAGCACAGAATAACTAATTGTTGACCTCAGTCAGATGAATGAATTCAGTTTGTAAGTAAAAGCCACTATGCAACCTTGTCAGTTCATCAGAGTTTGTAATCATTAATTATTAGTTTTTGCTAGGAAAAATTCTTTAAAATCGAAAATCTACTTAGAGAAAGTAACTTATCTATCAGCAGCAGCATCTCTTAACCATCACAAGAATAAATATCAATATCAACGAAATAGAATTAGGTCAACTGAAATAGCAGTTGGTTGTTCAAATTAATACCTAACGATTCAATTACAATAAAAAAATTTAGAAGTTTAATTTCTTTAACATCTACTTTCTTCTTCCTACTCATCGATGAACACTCGTGGTCCAGCACAGAATGAAAGCAGCGCAAATCTCCTCAATACCTTTGATTTTTCGGAGATCGAAATCCTGGATCCCAGTCTCAGTACTTTCTGATCGTTAAGAATGGATTTTTATCAGCTTCCATCAATTAGATGAAGGATTTCGTGTAATATACGAGCGAGACCTCCCCTTCCATATCAGGTATTCCTGTGTCGATAACCAGCAGCTCACGTATTTCAAACAGATTCGAAGATGCTAATCCCGAAAAAGCCGATAACGAGTTGATCGAGAATATCCATGTCAAAATGCTTCTTCTCGTAAAGATCTCATAGATCATCTCATTAACTAACTCTTTTCATCATGGCTCAAGGGTGAAAACCATAGTCCTCAGGTGTTTAGACTGGAACTCTCAAGTGAGAACGATCTATTTTTCTTCTATCTTCACACGTAACATCATCTTTGGAACGCTAAAAATCTGACTTCAATTCAGGGTTTCTCCATCCAATTTCAAGGCCGTGAGAGAGCAACAACGCCTGCATGTTGACTTCAAAGAATATCCCAACGTCTGTATCAAAAGCTTCAACAAATGCGACAATACAGACCAGTACGAGTTAACTCTCTTGAGATTTATACTAACTCTTTCCTCTATTAGGTATGTAGCGCTCCTGATCCTGAGAAACGACGGCTCCGCTCTCTTGAACATCGTCCAGCTCAGCGAATACAGAAATATAGATATTATGAGCTTCGAATGCCAAGCTGCGCCTGAGGAAGTCGTTCGTCAGCATATTACATATCGATATGGATCTCTGAAGTCAAAGATCACGCTTCAGGAAGCTCGCCTACAGGACATTAATGAACTTGTCCGATTGAAGAACCCATCGCTGCTGTTGCAAATACAAAAGAGTCCGACAAAGGGTAGGCAAACCCTTGCATCACCTAGTGTGAAAGCCAAGTAATTGATAATATGCATGCAACTTTTATAGATATATCGTATCCTTTTTCTCGATTTTAAGAATAAGATTAAAGTGAATCATTTTAATTTCATGCAAGCAAAAATATTTTCTCAACTGAACATTGAAATTCTTTCATAGTTGGTTAAGATAGAATGGAAACAAAATACCCAGAAACTGACTCCTTGAGGCAGCAGTATTTCCAAACTTCGAAGAATAAAAGTCAAATCGTGTATTAATAGAATTTAACATATAGTGAGTCCGTCCGATTTTTCCTAACGCCTCCGAAACCACCCCAAAGAGTATTCGTAGGACCTAAGTTTATATTCTCAATGTATTCACTGATGGTCTTCCAGTTAGTAACTCAGCAAATCATTTTTGAATCCTATCAAAAATAAGTTACGTGACCTAATCAAATGATATTTCAAATTTAATGTCAGTTAAGATTTGAACTGATTTGTCAGTACACTACGTTTAAAATAAATACAAAGACTTATACAACAAAACACAGCAAGACAAACTAACTTCGCTGATGGAAGGAGAAATCATTGGAGCAATCAAGATTAAAGACGGTCTCTTCATTGGAGACGAGTACGCCGCGAAAGTAATCCCTTTCTTAATAGAGATGGCCCTCAACTTTCGAAACATAGGATTTGGAATTTGCTATCACGAACAAGATCACACACGTCATCAATTGTGCAGGAAGAGAACTTGAGAACTTTTGGGAGAGCATTGGAGTCGTGTACCTTACTTTCAACTGGATGGAGAGTGAAACTCAGGTAAACAATGGCCATAAGTACTTGAAACTAACACAATGTATAGATTCTTTTTGACACACGAGAAGAAGTCGTAAATGAGATCTATAATTTCATCGAAGAAGCGGTCCAAATGGGAGAAGGAGTTCTAGTTCATTCAGTAAGAGGCCAAAGTCGCTCTTGCTGTGCTATTGCAGCATATTTCATGAAGAGGTGAGCTATCTAAACTCCGCCTACCGAAATACTGATGCCGTTTTTCAAATTTACAAAGGTTCAATTGGACGTTGTACAAGACCCTTGAATTTTTGAACTCTCGTCGTCCTGATCTCGAGATCAGAGCGAATTTCTTCCACCAGCTCACTAGTCTGGAAACTCGGCTAAATAAAACAGCAAGCAGACCACTGAGTACTGGCTGGAATGACGCTTCGAAGGTCCAGGACACAGATGAGCTCATTATCCAAAACACCTTTTTAAATGCGAAGAACGCACCTTTTGATGAGGAATTAATGAACCCGAATGCCAAATGTAAGCGCTCTTCTCTTCCTGAACTACAATTGCTTCTCATACTCATTGCTTCTTTTCGCTAATTTTTTTCTCTTAATTGTCATATTCGCAGCCAATTTTCTAACCCTTCTATCAAAATAGTGCTTGATTTACGACAAAGACTCATTTGGAAGGACTATCAATCACATCAGCGCTCGAATTCAGCTCATAAACCGGCAGACAAAAAGAAGGAAAAATCTAAGACGACTGTGAGATCAGTGCTTAAGGTAACTGATTTCTCTTTCACTGATTTATTAAAACCTGATTCAACGTAGGGTTCCAAGAAGTTATTTAAATTCGACTCGGGTGAAGAGATCAAGAATGAACCTTTGAAACCCAATCCCAACACTAAAGCAGGCCTCGACGAGAGACCATATGAAACCACGATATCTACAAGACCCCTTTCTCTCTTAGCAGGACCTGGCAGCAAGTTTAACGAGCTGAATGAGAAAGCAAGAGGTCAAACTGGTGCTAGTGGAACAATGGTGAGAAGCAGTTCAGCAAGCAATTTCGCAAGAGACCACGTGAATAACTCGCTTACCATGGAAAAGGAGAGAGCAACTCGTCCTTCAGCAAACTTTAGCTACGAGCCCCAGCTCGCTAATACCAGCACAAACATGCCTCAGTTTGTTCCAATTAACTTCGACTCGAACTCATTGAGACCCAAAAGCACCAATGAACAGACTCAAAAAGTAGAACCTAAACAAAGTAAAATTGTATATGCTCCTTCTGAAATTGACCACTATATTGATAGAGTTGACTGAGCCTTCATATGACAGTGAATCTAAAGAAAATGTTGGAGCAGCCACTTATTCAAGTGTGGGTGCATTGAAAAACAATTTTATGGAGGACACTACAGAAAACCCTCAAAGTAAGCTGCACTTTAAAACCAATCTCAAAATCTCATGTTTTCAAATAGATTCCTTAGCGTATCTAGCTAAGAAGCAGTTGATATTAGCCTTAGAAAAAAGAAATCAACGTGAGGGCCAGAAGACGGAGAAAAAAGAAGAAACTGAACCGCTTAACGGCACGACAAAAACGACCAATACAGACCTTGATAAGTTATTGAAAGTAATTTATTTTTCCAAAAAAGCCTCGAAATGACTCATTCCGACAACCAGAAAGTGCAACCAAGCAATAACAACAGAGACATGAGCTCTATCTCTCCTATGGTGAGACGCGGTGAGAGTCCTGCCGTTCGAAAGGATGATAAAAAGGAGCCAGAATCTATTTATACGAAGGCCTTATCAAAGATGTAAGTGTCCTTAATAAACTACCACTAACAATGAGCTGAAATAGCGCCGAGAGCAGCAAGCCTAAAGCGAATACTTCTCAAACACAGTTTAATACCCTGACCAAAATCTTCCCTTCTAATTATTTAAACGGATCATTCGTGAATAATGATAAAAAGACGAATCAAGCTCAAATCAACTTCAAACCGAGTTACCAGAATTATCTGTCAGATACTTCTGCCAAAGAAAACAAACCGAATCTAAATTCGACCTTGACTGGAGGGAAAGATGCAGATCAATACAATACAAACGGATCAAATGACCAATCAAGCAGCAAGCTTAATGGTTTCACACCTCATTCTGCAAGCAATGGATTCACTATTGGACAGAGGGGTGCTCCAATCAAGTAATTCTTTGTTAATGCTCGGCTTAATTCTAACAACTTTACTTACATAGAGCAAAATATGAAATCTTAGATAGACCACATACCGCAACCAACACGAAGCAGACAACAGCACTAGACCAAACCAGCAAAGGGAAAACGCTGAGCAGCTACCAGATTAGACCAAATTCTGCTACTCAACAGCCACGTTCATACAGTCCAACGATTAAGAGTGAGATATCGTGTATTAGTTGAAATTGAATGATTTTGTGTAATAGGTTCAAAGCACACAAGAAAGGAGTCTCCTTTAGGAGGACAGTCGAACAATGCCAGAGAGAGGAATTCTTCGCCTGCGCAGATTATCTCTTTCAATAACCTATATCTTGGACAAACCCGCCCAAAGCCAAGATGGAAATAAAGATTTCTCTTTCAAGCCTGATGCTTAAGCACACAATTCATTTATTATCATCTGTCATCTTTCATAAGATTTCAAAAATTTTGTAACCAAATAGCGATATAAAATCTTATAATCCTGTGAATAGTCGACGCTTGTCTTGTTGATACTGTATTTCGAGTGAATATTTGTAGGCTCGCTTTGTTCTCTCTTTACCATCTTAATCAGAACTGACTTCAACACAATTTTTCTTGACAAGAAAAAGCTATCTTTAGAATATGCTTCATTTGCCTGGACAGTCAATTTTTTTTAAAAAAAAATAGTTTGCAGATTCTTCAAAGTTTAATTGAGCTTACAGCTTTTGATGCTGGCTCCTCTCCAGGAGAAAGATAGCCTTGCTAAAGTACTCTGAATTAGGGGCATTTTCCATCAATGATTGGACCCCACCTAATTTGGTTTTCTTTGTGAAATATATCTACTACTTGAATTACTCGAGAAAAAAAGAGCTTAAACAATTTACCTCATTTCTTATTTCAAAAGAAGTGAGGAAAAAGTATAAATGAGGATATAAATTGACCAGAAATACAGCAAATACATGTTTTCCAAAACTTAAAAAAAAAAAATGAAAATAGCAAAATCAAACAATAATCAAAAAAACAGAATGAACTGTTCTACAAACATATTTTTCTTAAACTTTTTCAAAATCTTTAATAGTATATTTCTTTCGCACGTCGCTTGAAGTGATAGGTCTGACTAAGTGTTGCAATTGACTGAAGGGAGTGAAATTAGTAACGATTCCATTTGGCTTGTTCTGACGAGCACTAGCGCCTTTGCTTATTAATCCAATCGTGCTATTATCTTTAAGTTGCGAGACATCAGAAACGCTTTTGTTTCGAGGCAAGAAAAATCCAGCTGAAGACTGACTAGCTGGTTTCACTGGCAAAAACGCATCATTTATTTTAAAGTTCGCTGCTTCAATTGCTTGTTTTTCTATTTGATGCTTTACATTCGCAAAATCTTCGCTGGGCTGCAAAGAACACTTTCTTTGAGTACCGAGCTCCATGGAAGAGTTTGTGTCTATACAATTATTAGATGATGCATATGTTAACAAATGATTGCTTTTACATCGAGGTTTATTCCAAATAAGAGGTTTGTTTCTGTCTGTATCCGATTTAATTCGGTCTCTGGAGCTCTGCGTAATTATTGAAGCAAGTTTTTGCTGAGATGCCAGATTTTTCACAGAGGCACTCTTGGATTGCCCTGGAGTTTCTTGAGTGTTGAGCGTCTCTATTGATCTATAAGACACAATTTCAGATTTCGGATCTGAATTGATTTTTATCAAGTCTCTGAGCTTGAGATTGACACTGTGGTTTTCATGTTTTTGGCCCATTTTGGTGTATGGGACTTCATTTCGAACGACGATGGACCGAGATATTGCTGCTGACTTCGGACGGAGATTAACTGCCTGATCATTTCTATTACTGCTATCATTGGTTTTCTCGATTGGGATGATCTCGTTTACTGACTCTCTTTTAACAAAATGCGCTCTTGTATCTATATTGTCATTATTTCCGCTGGCAGTTGGCTTCTCATCCCACTCCTGTCGTTTGTTAAGGTGTGCTGAAACTGGTCGTACGCGGTATTCTGGTTGAATATTCCCAGAAAATAATCTTTTCGGGGCACTCGCTTTCATAATGTTGAGATTTGTGTCATTTCGAAGAGAAATGATTTCTGCAAACTTGGTATGAGCTAAACTGGCTCTTGGAGAAGTCGATTTTATTAGAGGATTCATCATACTTTTCTTCAAGTCTTGAGAGACTGCTTTTTTTACGCCTTGACCAACACTGCTAACCGTATTGGGACGAGTTGGAGGTATAAGATTCACATCCTGGGGTTCTGATGAAGTTTTTTTGATTACGAGCGGCTGGCGTATCCTTAGTATTTCTCCAGACGATCTTGGATTTTCCAGTACTTCGACGGAGCTACTTCTATGAGGTTTTTTTTCTAAAATCAGTGGAGTAACTGCCTTGGATTCTAAAGGTCCTTTTTGGACATCTTCTTTGGGCTTGGAATGCTTTGACTTGGTCTGATCAGGCTTTTTCTCACATAGAGTGGACTCATTGCCTTGTGAATCACCCACGTTCCCTACAGATCCTCGCAGTTTATTTTCAACTGTTTCCTCAATCTCAGTAGCTTTCTCTGATGATTTCTTAATAGCAAATGATTGTTTGATTAGTCGAGTCGATTGGGTAAGATTCTCTTGACTGCTGGTTTTCTGTCGTCCCTTGTCATTTTGTTGTGTTATCTGATCGTTATTACCAACTCCTTTGCGATTAGTATTTGCGCTTATACCGACCTTCATGATTGATGTGTTTTGTATCTCTTGAATTGATTGTTTTAAACCAGCCTTCTCATTTGAAATCTCTTCTTGAGCTTTCGAAGGAGAGAAAGATGATTGTGAGATCCCTTCAGGTATTTTAATTTTTTCTACGTTGCTCAGAGCCTGTTCTTGACTAATGGCAGCCATTTCTTTCTGATTTTTCTCTTTGGAGTCCAGTTCACTTGATAAAATTTCTCCTTGGTTATGCTCAGTTTCATTTCTCCTCACTGACTGAACTGGATCCTCTTCAGAATTCCCCTTAGTAGTGGTTTCACCGGAAGACTCATTTGTCATCAAAGGCTTGTCACTCAGCGATTGATACTTTGAAGGAAATAAACAATAAAGGTCTGCAATTTTTGGACGTTCGCTTGGTAGTTTCTCCAATAGTTTCGATATGAGAGTGCTTAACCTCGTTGAGTAAATTTTTGGCAGCGGTTTAGGCGGTTTATTGATGATATTGAATCCCAACGAAATCAGATTCTCACCTTGGAAAGGAGGTTCGAGCGCTACTATATGATACAACACGCATCCTATCGCCCAAACATCAACCTGTTCAGCAATATTAACTATCGAATTTTCATATTTACTACCTTATAATCATAAGGCTCCTGCTTCACGAGCTCAGGTGCGAGGTAAAGTGGCGTTCCTACTCGAGTCCCTTGAAGCGCTGCTGCATCAGAAACTATCTTCGATACTCCAAGATCTCCCACCTATTTACCAGTTTTGTCAAGAAATTCTCATGCCTGAATCGTCGTACCTTGATTTTGTTGTCTTTACTCAAAAATATATTTAGTGTTTTGATATCTCTGTGAATGATATTGTTATTATGTAAATATTCGATTGCATGGCACAGCTCCCAAGCATAACTCCAAATATCTCTTTCTTTGATAAATTCTTTTCGATCTCTGTGCTTTCTCAGCAGCTATTATAATTCAAACAACGATTCATCTCATTAACCAATTTGAAAGGAAAAAAAAAGTTTACCACATGCAGATCGCCTCCTTCGGCAAACTCCATGATGATGTAGAGATGATTCTCTTCAACAAAAGAGTTATAATATCGAATAATATTGTTATGATGAACTTTGCTGAGAATCTGAGCCTCTTTTAAAGCTTCTGCTTGATGTTTTTGTTTCACGTGTTTTATGTTTATCTTTTTCATGACATAGACGCACTTGTCGATGTTGGAAATGACTTTATAGACCACTCCATATGTACCACGTCCAAGTTCACCAATTATTTTGAAATCAGCGACGCGATCTCCGACGGTGCTCTCACCCTCTATTTTATTCTGTGATCCTTGCTTTAACCCGAGTCTCCATTTGAAGGGACCTCCGATTGGATCATGACTTTCTATATTTTCCATATAGCTGGAATTTCAGATCGGGAAGTAATTGCTTCAATTAATTTGAATAAAATTTCAAAATGAAACTCCTTGTTCGCTATGATTTAAAATCGCCTCAGATTAAATCAGAGTACACTATGTAATTTTAAATTGCTTTTTGGAGTATTTAGAATTATAGGACTAAAGTCTCAATCATCAACAGTATTATTTTGCCAGTAACAGAGGCTGGTTCGAAAGTTGAATTGATTATTTGAATAATTGAAAGACAACGAACCACTTACTATTGAGGAAATATGCACATCTTTATCCGTCCTCATGAACGCGTAGGCATCAAAACTTCATTATTATTGGAATTCAGCAAATATTGAAGCAAAAGTTACCGAGGAAAAGTGTTATTAAAAAAGTTGCTTATAAGATTTATTAGTTTTTATTAATTAGATTGAAGCAAGGTTATTCTCATTTCTCTGTTATTTTTGGGTTTGTTTATTAACATGGAAGATAGCTATAAACAAAGTAACTTGATGAATTAACTCCGATTTGAAATCATTTATTTACTATTCTTTTTTGCTATTTCAAATCTTGCTGCTTGCAATTGCTAATATGTCATGGAGTTGAACTCTCTAAAAGTCTTTTTAAAGGCATTTTATCAGTAAATGCAGCTTAATCGATTCAATTACTCGCAATATCAGATGATTCATGGAAATCTCTTTTCAAGATTTATGCATTCTTCTTAACTTCATTAATGATAATCACTCTGTCAAATCATCTTCTTGATCCCAAATTTCAAGTTTATCCAGTTTTAGCTGGCTCGTCTTCATTGTCTTTTTCTTTTTTTTCGAATTTGAATTCATGATTTTCGTCTCCATTTCTTTGATAATATACCGTAACGGCTCACTTTAAGTCAATTTGAGTCAAAAAGAATTTTCATCCTGAACAAAAGTCTGTGGACCACAGAAAATTTTCTGTTTACCCAGAACTCAATCAAATTGAGGCTTTTTCTTGTGTAATTCTCGTAGTTTTGTAAAGAAGGTCGTGGTCTAGTATTTTATGTGCTTCGTCAATAACAGCATAAGACACTCTATTGAGGCTTATGCATTCCGTTTTGAGTAAATCGAAAAGTTCGCCAGGAGTTGCTATGACGAGCTCAATGCCCTTTTGGATAGCTATCTTTTGCACATTTGAATCCTCTTCTTCACAAATGCAAATAGATTTCAAGCCTAATTCGCTTCCAAACTGCTCGAATTCTTTCTTAACTTGTAATGCTTGCGTTCTAGCTGGCACTAAAATCAACGCGATCGGACCATCTCTTTTCTGAAAATGTGATATCTATTTTTCTGGTCAAAAACAAGCTTATCCGGAGAGAAGTTTGCGCTTTGATGTGCATTAGCGCTGGTAAAAGATATGCCAGAGTTTTCCCCGAATTAGTTGGTGCAGCACCAATCAAATCATGGCCTTGGAGAGCAATTGGCCATCCTTGTGCTTGAATTGGAGTCGGTTGTTCGAAACCTATCGAGTCGAGTTTGTCTATGATCGGCTCCGGAAAAGAGGACTCTTCGAAATTAAGAATAGGTTTAGGGGCTTTCTTCGTTTTGATTAACAGATTTGAGCTTAATCTGAATGCTTCTATCTCATCAGATGATCTGTTTTTAACACTAGCGCTTTCCTAGAGAGAGAAAAATTTTATTGAAATTCTGAAAATTCAATACTTGGTAGAACCATTTCCGAGGTTCTTTTGTGAGAGTTTTGTTTTGTGTGAAATTTTGGTCTTGGAAATCTTGAGAGCTCTTTCTAGCACGTTTTTTCTTCTATTACAAGATTAGAGAATCCAAATCACATTCGGAAGTCCTGAGTTGTCTGATTTACAATCTTTCATAGCTTAGACTTGTCAAGGAGTACTAATAAGCAGGTCACTAGCAGATAAGATGATGAAATTACTCTGCTGTGTTTTTTTGCAGAAATGAAAGTTTTCTGATGTAGTTCAAATTATTTTATTTAGGAATTATTTTTCGAAATGTATTGCTGCGTTTAAATAAAGAGATGATCTTCTAGAGAGGTCATCGGAAACCTACCTGTCACCTTGTTACTTCAGCAACTGTGTTTCAAAACGGAAATTCGCCTTCACACTTGAGAATACGAAAGCAACAACATATTTTCTAAGTCTTGCTATTTGGAGCAATTCAGTTTGGAAGACTATACCTCTCTCTCTCGTTGAAATTAGCTTTAGAGGCATGAGATCTGAAAGGCAATAGAATAAAGGGGAAAATGGTCTACAACAATGAAAGCTTTAGAAGTATGTCGCAACAGAAAATGAAAATGTAGATGTCACAGAAATTCAACGATTCAACTCCTGAACTTTTATTCAATAAAAGAAACGCTCCTGCATCTAAATTATTTCAGGAAATTAAGGATTGTATTGACTATTCGTCAAATTTTTATCTTAATTCGATGTCATACTGACTAGAACCATTACGAGCGAGAATAACAACATATAAAACATTTTGTAAAAATCCAAACTCGTGAAAACGAAATGTTTCCTTGGCAGTCTGACATCCACCGACTTGTTTTCGTTACCTATAACTATATTCTCCAGTAGGCTTCAGCTATTTAAGGGAAAATCAGGTTAACGATTGAACTGGTTTGATTAAATTACTTGAGGATCAAATTCAATGCTTAGATCTTGCATATTCATTACACTCTGCATACTCTTCTCAATATTTTGCTGATTGTAGTAGTTCAGATAATTTTGATTTCCATGGAAGCCTTGAGGTCCAGTGCTAGTGTATTGTTGTTGATTGCCAAGCAGATTCGGTTGATTCCATTTTTCTTTTTCTTCTACTTCATCCTCCTCCTCTTGCTGATCTTCCTCCTCTTCATATTCTTCTTCGGACTCATCTCCGTTCTCTTCATCATTTTCAAAATCTTCCACACTCTTATCTTTCTCCCCTCTTGAATTTAAAATTGAGCCTTGCTCCTGACTGTAGCTCATCCGAGAGTCGTTAGTATGATAGGATTCGTTATTATTGCGAGGCTTATTCTGGTTCACAACTTTGCCGTTTTGTTGCCTTGGGTCAATAGAATAATATTGATTCATTGACATCTGATTCGCTCTATTGTCCATAAATACTTGAGGATTCGAATTTCTGACTGTCTGATCTTGGAGGGGTTGGTGGAATTGGATAGGTTGTTGATATTGAGTAGGTTGTTGGAATTGCTGTTTTTGTTGGAGCTGATGTTGCTTCAATAGCTGCAACATTTTTACAAGATCCGCTAATTTCTGATAGTAATCTTCTTGATGTAGTTGCTGCTGTTGAGAATTAATTTGCACGTTGGTTTGAGGGAGTGTTGAAGGTCCAAATTGAGGTTGAGGCAGCTGTTGGAGATTCAATAGTGGCTGGTTTTGCATGTAAAGTTGCTGTTGTGTCCCGAATTGCTGTTGCTGCGGATTCTGCTGCCATCCTTGTTGCAAGTTTTGAGCGATCTGTTGCTGTGAAAATTGCATTTGCTGCTGGTTTGGGTGAGGTTGTTGTTGTCCATGATGTCCCAGCTTTTTGTTCTCTTTTCGGCTCATGGTAGTGTTTGTAGAATATGCAGAAACATTAAGCGGATCTGTGGCACTGCTATGCGAACTCTTCACTTTATTCCCTGAAGGTTTGCGTTTTTCGCTATGGAAACTCTCATTCTGTTGAGGATATTCTCTCTCGCTCTTTACATCAATTGAAATGTTCGATGGAGATGGTGTTTCTTTTGTGAAAACAAATTACGCGAGAAGAAAATAAAATCTTTACCTTGATCAGAAACGAATTGGAGAAGACCACTTGGTATCGTTTGCTTTGTTTTATTAAGTATATCCATTAG